>FWPV01001849.1_pt1 | contig 54894 bp, 62 predicted proteins | sample 2228371 | NCBI WGS metagenome assembly FWPV01 (sample SAMEA103939776, study PRJEB20133) | metagenome
GTAGTTTATTTTATTAAACTATTTTCTTTTTATACTTTTTTACAGATTATTAAACAAAATTCTTTTTATATTGTTTCGGTGCATCGATGAAGATCGGCGAGCGCATTAAAAACCTAAGACAGATGAGCAACCTGACGCAAGAGGAGCTTGCAGCGAGAGCGAACCTGACCAAAGGCTTCATCTCTCAGGTGGAAAGGGATCTCACCTCGATCTCACTCGACAGCCTGGTTCAGATCCTCGATGCCTTAGATGAAAATATTTCTGACTTTTTCAAGGAAGCCTCCCAGGAGAAGATCGTATATCGAGAGAAGGATCGCGTTCCCCTGGAAAAAGAGAGGATTCACAAGTTTGAACTTCTCGTTCCCGGCTCGACCAACCGGAGGTTGGAACCCGTATTGATTACCCTGAAACAAGGGCAAGCCACTCCCCGAGAGAAGCCCCACGAGGGAGAAGAATTTGGATTCGTCCTCCAGGGCAGAATTAGTCTTCGACTCGGAAGGGAGATCATGAAACTGAAGAAGGGGGAATGCTTCTACTTCTGGGCTGAGAAAGAGCACTGGCTCCAAAATACGAGCTCTCGGAATGCAGTGGTTCTGTGGATCACCTCTCCTCCCTATTTTTGATGACGGCCAAGAGGACGATCGAAGCATCGCTTCCGTCGGAGGGTAGGATTGAGCTATGGCGAAAGTAGTCATCATCGGAGCAGGGGGCGTCGGTACGGTGGTGGCCCATAAGGTTACCAAGGTTCCCAGCGTATTTACTGAGATCCTGCTGGCAAGCCGAAACAAATCGAAGTGCGATGCCATTGCAAAGACCATCGGGACCAACCGCATCCAGACCGCCCAGGTTGATGCGGATGATCTTCGGCAAGTGGTAGATCTTTTCAACCGCTTCCAGCCCGAGTTGGTCATCCATGTGGCGCTTCCTTATCAGGATCTGACCATCATGGAGGCCTGCCTGGAAACGGGGGTCCACTACTTGGATACGGCTAATTATGAACCGAGAGATAATGCCAAATTCGAATACAAGTGGCAGTGGGCGTACCATGAGAGGTTCGAGAAGGCGGGGCTCACGGCGATTTTGGGATGTGGGTTCGACCCCGGTGTGACCGGAGTTTTCACGGCCTATGCTTCGAAGCACCATTTTGACGAAATCCAATACCTCGACATTGTCGACTGCAATGCGGGCGAACATGGAAAACCCTTTGCGACAAATTTCAATCCTGAGATCAACATCCGAGAAGTCACCCAAAAGGGAAGGTACTGGGAGAATGGACGTTGGATCGAAACGGAACCTTTCGAGATTCACCGGCCCCTAAATTACCCCAACATCGGCCCCCGCGAGTCCTACCTCATCTACCATGAGGAATTGGAATCGCTTGTGAAACACTTTCCCACACTGAGACGAGCCCGATTCTGGATGACCTTTGGACAGGAGTATCTGACTCACCTAAGGGTGATCCAAAACATTGGGATGGCGAGTATTCAACCAATCCTTTACGAAGGAAAGGAGATCGTTCCCCTCCAGTTTCTGAAAGCGGTTTTGCCCAACCCCCGTGACCTCGGTGAACAGTATACCGGAGAAACCTCGATCGGTTGTCGGATTAGAGGAATCAAGAACGGAAACGAGAAAACCTACTACATCTACAACAATTGCAAGCATCAGGATGCCTACAGGGAGACGGGTACCCAAGCCGTCAGCTTTACAACGGGGGTGCCAGCCATGATCGGCGCGATGATGCTGATTACGGGTCAATGGAAAAAGCCGGGTGTCTTCAACACGGAGCAATTCGATCCGGACCCCTTTATGGAACAACTGCCCCTCCACGGACTTCCTTGGCATGAACTTCACGATGTCGATTTGGAATTGGAGTAAACGGTCCTTAAGAACAATGCCCATTGACTTCAATAAAGTTCCATCTCCTTGTTATCTCATCGATGAGCAATCTTTTCGGCGTAACCTCACGTTGATCAAAGAGGTTAGGGACGCCGCCGCCGTCGATGTCCTGATCGCCCTGAAAGCTTTCTCGAACTGGGGAGTCTTCCCAATTGTGAGAGAATACGGTTTCGGTGCTTCCGCAAGTTCGAGGAATGAAGCACGATTGGCCTTCGAAGAACTCGGGGTAAAGGCCCACACCTATTGCCCTGCCTACAAGGACGATGAGATCGAAGAGATTCTGCATTACAGCAGCCACATCTCTTTCAACTCTTTGCGCCAGTTCCGAAAGTATTCGGAGATCGCCCGACAAAAGGGCGCCTCGGTTGGGTTGCGAGTCAACCCTGAGTTTTCCCTCTCCTCCCATGACCTCTATGATCCCTGCCGACCCGGCTCGCGCTTTGGCGTGACAGCGGAACAACTTGCCAGAGATTTCCCTAAAGGAATCGAAGGGTTGCATGTTCACGCCCTTTTCGAAGCTGACTCGGCGGCGCTCGAGAAGCTGCTAACCGTCTTTGTCAATAAATTTGGCCACTTCTTCTCCCGGTTGAGATGGGTCAACTTAGGTGGAGGACACCTGATCACGAAGGAGGACTACGACAGGGAGCATCTCGTCCGACTTCTCACCGAATTTCGAAATATTCATGGCCTCGAAGTGATCTTAGAGCCCGGTAGCGCCTTTGCCTACCAATCCGGCTACCTGGTCTCAACTGTTTTGGATATCGTCGACAATGATGGCGTCAAAACGGCCATATTGGATGTATCGTTCGCCTGCCACATGCCCGATTGCCTCGAGATGCCCTACAAACCCATTATCTTGGGGGCCACCGACGAGAGGGAGGGGAAACCCACCTATCGCATGGGCGGAATCAGTTGTTTCGCGGGCGATTTCATGGGGAGTTGGTCGTTCGAAAGGGAACTGATCCCCGGGGACAAGATCATCTTCGACGATATGATCCATTACACCACTGTGAAAACGACCATGTTCAATGGGATCGACCACCCCCGTATTGGAATTTGGAATGAGAAGTCGGGGTTCCAACTGCTCAGGGAATTCAGCTACGAGGACTACAAGAATAGACTCTCTTAGGAACGCGACCGTTCCCGGTGAACAGCATCTTGCCGCCAGGGGTGTTTCCGAGAATCTTCGAACGCGCACGCCACACTTCGGCGAAAAAAATACTTGACAAAAGAAAAAAGGCTGCTATAGTTATTCGAGGTAAAGTTTATTAAACTTATTTCTTTTTATACTTGGTTACAAATTATTAAACATTTTTCTTGCTATAGTTGGGTCCAGATTATTAAACATTTTTCTTTCTAAACTGCTACCCGTGAGGGAGGACGGATACGTAAAGGGAGAAAGAAGGCTTTGATCCTAATCGGAGGGAGGACTTCCCCTGTCTGTCCGGTGGTTGGCAAAAAGCTTGTTGGCAGGATGGCGCCAAAAAGCCATCAAATCTCGAAGAACGGAGAAAGAAAGTGATCTTCAAGACACCGACTCGATATTTTTTGGTTTCTGGAGCCTCGGAGGGATATACTCCGCTCAATGCCTTTGACGGTGCCCTCCTCCAGGCGGGTATTGGCAACACGAACATCATAAAAATGTCGAGTATCGTCCCGCCGCGGTGCAAGCCCATCTCTCCGATCCCCCTGCCTCCGGGAGCTCTGGTCCCTGCTGCCTATGCTGCCATTACGAGCGACGTTCCAGGGGAGATCATTTCCGCCGGCGTCGCCGTCGCCCTCCCGGAGGACGAAAATCAGAATGGCCTGATCATGGAATACTCTGGCAAAGGGGAGCGCGCAAAGATTGAGGAAATTGTCCGAAACATGGCCGTCGAGGGAATGAAGCTTCGTGGGTGGGAGATTAAAGATTTGAGGTCGATTGCCATCGAGCACCGAATAAAGAAGATCGGCGCCGCCCTCGCCGCCGTGGTCCTCTGGGATTCGTCGGTATGGCACGGGACCCAAGGTCTAGGAACGAGCATCTCCAATTTTGATGTTTGGACCTAAGAGGGCATAGGCCTTTGGAATACGAAGAGGAATTGGAAGAGCGTCAGGCCGTTATAAGCTCAGAACCACCTTCCCTCGAGAGAGCCCCACTGATCAGCAGCCTGTAGAAATGGACCTTCCGTTCATCGAGCAGACATTCATCTCATCCAAAGCCTCCTTTGAGGAAAGCAATGTCGTCATCCTCGGCTGCCCCTTCGATGGCTCTGCTTCGTTCCGGCCAGGGGCGCGTTTCGGTCCCTCTGCCATAAGAAAAGCGTCCTGGGGAATCGAAACGTACAGCCCCTACCTGAAACGGGATCTCCTCCACCTGGCAATCCACGACATGGGAGATCTGGAACTTCCTTTGGGAGAAAAGGAAGTCGCCCTCCGTCTGATCGGACGAGCCACCCGGGAGATCCTTTCGAGAAAAAAATTTCCTGTCGTCCTTGGAGGGGACCATCTCGTTACGCTCCCCGTTCTGGAAGAATTTCTTCGCTTCTATCCCGACCTCCATATCGTTCACCTCGATGCCCATACGGACTTGAGGGAGGACTACCTGGGAGAAACGCTTTCCCATAGTACGGTGATGAGGAAAGCGGTGGATCGGTTGGGCAAGGGGAGACTGACTCAGGTGGGTATCAGATCAGGGACGGCCGAGGAGTTCGCTCTTGCAACGAAGATGGGATCGATGGTGCCAGAAAAACCGAAATCCTTAAAATCCATGGTCAAAGCCATCGGGGGGAGACCCGTCTATGTCACACTCGATCTCGACCTCCTCGACCCCTCCCTACTTCCAGGGGTAGGAGCGCCCGAGCCAGGAGGCCTTACATTCTTAGAGTTTATCGCTCTTTTACGGCTCCTCAGCCCCCTCCGTGTGGTGGGTTTCGACATCGTCGAACTCACCCCGGACTACGATCCAACCCAGATTTCGTCGGTCACGGCTTCGGTCGTCTTGCGGGAGATGATCCTAAGTTTCTGCTTCAAAAGGAAAAGAAGATAGGAGACACGAAAAAGATGTCCGAAAAGAAGGTCTGGAATGAAAAGATGGAAACCCTCAGCAGGACGGAGGTTGAGAGGCTCCGGATCCGAAAGCTGCGCAGGCAACTGAAATACTGCTACACCCGCTCCGAGTTTTACAAAAGGAAGTTTGACCAGGTAGGTTTGAAACCCGAGGACATCAAGACCTGGGACGATTTCAGGAAGATTCCGCCCCTCATGAATAAGGACGATGAAAGGGAAAGTCAACGGGAATCGATCGAACGGTTCGGCCATCCTTTTGGGATGCATCTCTGCTGCCCACCCGAGAAAATTATCATCGCTAAGACTACCGGCGGAACAACGGGTATGCCCACCTTCAGCTACTCCTTCACCCAGAAGGATTTTGACCGCTGGAATGAGGGAACGGCCCGAGGCTACTGGTTGGCAGGACTCCGTCCTGGAGATCGAGTCCTCTTCTGCTTTCCCCTAAGCGGAGGATGGGCGGGGAGCATCGTAAAAACACCCCTCCAGTATATGGGCATCCTCTGCTTGGACCTCGGTGCGGAGACGCCGATAGAAAAAATTGTTGAGTACAGTCGAATCTTCAGACCTAATGCCTTGATGTCCACTCCTTCGTTTGCCGAAGCATTCATCGAGGCCTACGGCAAGATCACAGGTCAACCTGCCTCAGGGCTCGGAATCAAGAAGCTGCTCCTGACCGGGGAACCGGGGGTGGGGATCCCCTCCATCCGAAAACGGATGGAGGAGGCCTTTGGGGGAAAATGGAATGACTACGTGATGATCAATGGCGAAGGGTTCTCCAGTTCATGTACGGCGGAAGAGTATCAGGGACTCCACGAGGTCGCCTTAGACTTGAGCATCTGGTCCGACGATCTCGTCGATCCGGACACGAAAGAACCGATCGAAGTGAAGGACGGCGCTATTGGCGAAGGGCTGATCACTTCCCTGGATAGAGAGGGACTTCCTTTAGTGAAATATGCACTCGGGGACATCATCCAGGTCTTCACCAGTCGCTGCGATTGTGGCTATCCAGGCCCAGGGAACCGTATTCGCATGGTCGGAAGATTGAACGATCGTCTGTCGGTTGGAGGAATCCATATCTTTCCAACCGTCGTCCGCGACGTCATTACTTCGTTCATCCCCAGAGTCACGGGAGCCATGCGGATCGTTCTCACCGAACCGCCCCCTCAGATTACCCCTCCTCTCAAGATCAAGTTGGAATACGGAGTTGGCGTGGAGAGAAACCAGTTGCCCGAGTTGGCAAAAGAGATTGAGCAGCGAATCTTTGAGCTCTACCGGATTCAGACGACCCTCGAGCTCGTGCCTCCGGAGGCTCTTGGAAGGGTGACGAAGAAAACGCCAATCTTTGAAGAAAACTACCGATGAGATAAAGGTTAAGGCTGAGGTTGAGGTTCAGGTCAAGATGAAAAGCGGATTTATGCCGAGCCTAAGCCTTGACCTTAAACTTCGATCTGTTTTCACATCCGCCCTTTCTCTTTCATCAACCGGAGCATTAACTCTTTATAGGTCTTCGGGGGGATCACCCTTTTCTCCCGTTCTCCCATCTTCATAGCACCGCTAGGACAGAAGTGGGCGCAAACTCCGCATCCCAAGCAATATTCCTGGTCCACCACGGGGTAATCTCCCTCCATTCGAATGGCATGGATCTGACACCGTCTCTCACATTCTCCACAGCCATTGCATCCTTCGTAATCGGCTCCCGCGATGAAAGCGGTCGTCGTCACAGCATGTTTTAGGTGGTGCTGCGTAATCCCCTGGAGAAACCCGCAGCAACATCCGCAGCAGTTGCAGATAAACGTCGTCTCGTCCAGCACATTGTCTCCAATATGGACCAGACCAAAATCCTCGCCTTTCTTTAACGTGTCGAGCAATTCCTGAACCGTTGCCCTCCTCCCAAACCCCTGCTCTACGACAAAGTCGGAGGCAACGCCCAGACTCATGCAGATATCGTCAATGGGAGCAGAACAATTTCTTCCCAGATGCCACGCCTCATGTCGACAATAACATTTGCTCAGGCTCCCTCTCCCCGCCTTTTTCACATATTCCGCCGCTTCGTAAAAGCTCAAGACCTCGCTCTTCACCTTTGGGAGTACCTCCCCGTAGGCATAAACCCTCCCGCGCGTCGTGCCCGGTGAGAAGAACTCCTGGATGAATTCCGGGGTATTCTTGTAGGTGTGCATGAGTTCGGCCAAACGTTTGAGCGGAAGAGACTCATTCGTCCGCATGAAGGTGAATTCAAAGAATCCGACAAAGGCCGCCGATAGAAGGTATCGGGTCTGCCCGCCCCTGCTGCTCCTCACCACCAATCCCTTCCGCATCATCCCCTGGAGGGTTTCTTCTACCTCCTCTCTATCCTTTCCCACCGCTTTTTGAATCTCTTCCAGGGTAACAAGGCCCAATGGAAACTTTGCTCCCAACTCGGCCTCTTTCTCGGTGAACAGGATCGACAAGATTTCATAGATCGAAGCATGTTCCGGAAGTCCGATCGGATTCCTGTCGATTCTCTGACGCAATCTCTCGAGCATTTCCTCTTTCCCCGCGAGATGACCCATGACATCCTCCTTTCTCCCGATGAAATCCGAAGCATGAAATCCGAATTTAGAAACAGTTTCGGAACAACAATTCAAATCAACCCTAACTTGGGATAAATCCATTCGTTCGGAATTCGAGTCTGTTTCGGATTTTCCGCCAAAGGCGGAGCTGCCTCACGCATGACGATATTCGAATCTCGAATTTACGAACTTAGTAGCCTTTGCTGCGGTCAACCAGCCCGTTCAAGGGCTTTCCCCTCACCCACCTCCTGTAATTTCTGACAAACTCCGCGCAGATCTCTTCTGGAATATTGATGCCCGATACATGGGGGGTAATGATCACATTCTCCAGGCTCCAGAGCTCACTCTCTGGGGGAAGGGGTTCCGTCTCAAAGACATCGAGCACAGCCCTTATCCTCCCGCTTCGAAGTACATTGATCAACGCTCCTTCGTCAATCGTTCTTCCCCGACCGATGTTGAAAAGGATGGATCCCTCTTTCATCAATCCGAGCTCCTTTTCCCCAAGAAGATGGTAGGTCTCAGGAGTCAGCGGAAGGGCAACGACCAAATAATCGACAATGGGGATCATTTTCATTAGATCTTCAGGGCCAAAAACCTGATCGACGTAGCGGATCCGTTCAGGAACCTTCTTCACACCCACAACCCTCATGCCGAACCCTTTCCCTCGTCTGGCAATTTCCCTGCCGACGGAACCTAGCCCCAAGATTCCCATCACCTTCCCTCTGAGTCGTTCCGGCCTCCTTCGATCCCATATCTTTCTCCTCTGGTCCCCGAGATATCTCAACAAATCCCGGCAATAATAGAGGAGATAGGCGAACACATACTCAGCCATCATCTCACCGTAAACCGTGACCTTCGTGAAAACTACCGTTTGAGGAATCAGGGGGTTGTGGACCAAATGTTCATTGCCTGCTCCAAGCGAAGCAAACCATTTCAGACGTCCTGCCCTCGCCAGAAGCTCATCGGGTAGGCCCCAGGAAAGGATGATCTCAGCTTCTTCCACGAAGTCCCATGCCTCCTCGGGACAACTTGCAGACCGAATCTCCAATCGGGGCAACTTCTTTGCCAAGATCTCCTCGTAAAGCTTTGCGTCATTATGATAGATAAGGAGTTGATGCGACATGTCCGAATTTAGATCCTCCGTTGATTTCATACCATACCTGCGCGGATATGTAAATTCCTCTTGATCCCACTCGGTCACCATTCCTCGGTTTCGGTCTCAAAACAGGAAACCTCGCCGTCGGGACGACGCTGCTCGCCCATAATCGACAGTTTACCATTGTCGGTAATCGCTCAGTCTATCAGCGAAATTCAATGGAATCGGACAGGGATTCCGGAGAAAATCTTATCGCGGAAAGCTCCGCTTGTCCCCCGGCTCGAAGAATTCGGTCCTCCCCACGCTTCAGTGACGCATTACCCTTATTGTCGGGCGATCCCATTTGACAAAGGAGATTTGGGCAAATAGAATTGGAGTCTTGATAAGAAAAGGAGAGACCTAATGATCAGACCTTGGCAATGCATTCGCTCACGTTCGATCCAATCCTTCCGAGTCTTCTCTATAAGGACAGACACGGCTCTGTCGCCAAGAACAGGCATCGAGCATGACTTCCATATCATCGAATCGGAGGATTGGGTTAACATTATTCCTCTCACAGGAAAAGGGGAAGTCGTCATGATTCGACAGTACCGCCACGGCGCCAGAGAGGTCACTCTTGAAATACCGGGGGGATTGGTCGATCCGGGGGACACACCCGAGGAGGCAGCCGCTCGGGAGTTATTGGAGGAGACGGGCTATCGAGGAGAAGCCCTGGTGAAGATCGGTGCCGTCAATCCCAACCCCGCGCTCTTCAACAATCGGTGCTATACCTTTGCCGCTCAGAACGTGACGAAAATCACAGAGCCTATGCCTGACCAAGCCGAGGATATCGAGGTCGTGCTCATCCCCCTCTCGAATATCCCGAAACTGATTCAAACGGGAGAGATCAACCATGCCATGGTGATCACAGCCTTCTATTGGTATTTCTTCAAAGACCGAAAAGGACTTCAGACTCCTTGAGCCCCCTGAGCATTGGACTCATAATAATCTCTGCTCTCATCCATTCCTCATGGAATTTCTTCACCAAACGAGGAAACTGGCCTGAGGCGTTTTTCTTCTGGGTCTTTTTGTGCGGGGTCCTCCTTTACCTTCCATTCTTTCTTGCTCTCGGTACCTTTCCTTCTCTTCTCTTCCAGGCACCCCTTAAGCTGTGGGTACTCACGGTCTCGTCGGGCTTTTTCGAAACCGTTTACTTTCTCTCTCTTGTTGGAGGTTATCGAGGGGGGGACCTCTCCCTAGTCTACCCTATCTCGCGTTCTGCTCCCCTCTTTACCCAGGTTTGGGCAATCCTACTGATTGGGGAGGTCCTACCCGGGATAGGCGTCCTAGGCATTTTTCTTGTTATCATCGGCCTCTTCGTCGTCTCGATGAAGGATTTCCGAATAAAGCAGATCACACTCCGACCTAATGGCTCCGTCTCTCGGCCTTACCTTTTGGCCCTCAACGCCGCCATCGCAAGTTCTGTCTACTCAGTCATCGATAAAGTGGGCGTTCAGATGGTTCATCCGGTTTTCTACATCTGGTTCATTAATCTCTGGATGACGGTTTTCATGGGTTTCTACCTAATCCTTCGGAAAGAAACTTCCTTCCGAAAGATTTGGCAAGAATCGAAAAAGGAAATCTTACTGATATCCATTTTGCAAAACATTGCTTATTTGTTCGTTCTGTTGGCGATGCAGATGAGCAAGGTGAGTTATGTGGTGGCCTTTCGTCAGGTAGGCGCTCTCTTCGGAGCAGCAATGGGAATCTATTTTTTGAAAGAAAGCTATTGGAAGACCCGGATCACAGGGGCCCTCATTCTTGTAGCGGGTCTTGTCATTATCGCCTTGGCCGAATAATCAATCCCGGCACTTGAAAGGATGGCGGGTTTGAAAAGCTCGTCTTAAACCGAAACTAAAAGAAGAGGCTCAACAAAAAGTAGCAAAAGAGCCCGGCGGACACTGGCGTGGAAACCCATCCAACCACTATTTCAATAAGGCTTCTCAGGCTTACCGCTCTGATTCCTTTTACCAAGCCCACACCGGCAACTGCTCCCACAACAGCCTGTGAGGACGAAACAGGGACCCCCACCTGAGTGAACAGCTGGATAACGATTCCCGAGGAGAGCGTGGCAATAAAAGCGGAATACCCATCGAGAGCCACGATTCTCTTCCCCACAGTCTCCATGACCTTCCGGCTGTACGTGAGGACTCCAAAACTGATGCTCAGGCTCCCGATCAAGGTTCCAAGAAAAGGGGTAAGCGTTCCCGCCCCGACATAAGCCCCGGTTACATTCGCCACATTATTGGATCCCAGTGCGTAAGCGCCGAAACATCCTGCAACGACTAATCCCCACTTCATGAAGACGTCTCGCGCGACAGGCTTCTTCAGCAAACGGTTGATCATTATCCCGATGAGATGATATAGGAGAAAACTGGTGATCACCGTCCCGAGAGGGGTGAATACCCAGCAGATCACGATTTTGGTGAGTTTGCTGAAATCCGCGCTCCCCGAGTGGAGGCCCGCTCCCAAGACAGATCCAACAATGGCCTGAGCAGTGGAGACAGGTATTCCCAAGTAGGTAAAAAGGGTTACCACAGTGGCCGCCGATAATGTCGTAAAGAAAGCTATCCGGCTCGTTAGCCGGGATAGTTCCCCAACCGTGGCAAAACACTTTTCTCCTTCCAGTAAAGCGCCGACCACCACAAATAATGATATGAGAATAATGGCTGACCGGTACGTGATAACTTTCGCTCCAACCGCTGCCCCGAAGATATTGGCGGAATCATTGCTTCCGAGGCTCCACCCCATGAAGATCCCTGCAGAAAGCTCCCACATGTCCCTCTCGCATTAAACTTTCATACCGATCATCAGCACCTCAAGCCAATCGGAAGTGTCCTCGATCTGATCTGACATGCTCGTCACTCTTTCCAGGCCCTGCTTAAGATGAATCTTCTCGGCAAGCACTAAATTCGAGGTAAAAATGTCCCGCGTGATCTTCCATTCCTCGTCGTCGATGGCAGATTCTGAAATCCCGATCTCCTTAACCTTCATCCGGATGAATCTATTTTCCCCTTTCGTGAAGAAGTTCTCCGTTGCCTCTTTGAGACAGATGAACATCGGAAGAGTGTCCTCGATCACCTTAAGATATCTCTCCCTAAATTCCAGGGGAACCTCAGGGCGCTGACCCAGAAAGAAGTCACAGCAAATTTCTGCACTGTCCGCTATGAGATCCATTTTTTCGATGAAATTGTGGAGGTCAACGCGAAAGATGGGTAGAAATGCACCTTTGTAAAGAGAATCGACGATAGAACGTCTGATCTCATCGGCCTCTGTCTCCAAGTGATCCGTTTTCAATGCAGCTGATTTCGCTTCTTCAATCTCACCAGCCATATAGTGAACCATCGTTCTCTGTGTCTGCTCAAGACATTCTTGAACTTTGTCCAAAAGCTGAAAAATCATCCTCACAACTTCTTCCTCTTTACCCTTCCCGAACATTTTCATACTGCTCTCCTGTATTAGGGCTCCAATGGTGAGTGTTTTTTCAACGACTGAGGATCATTGCCAAACTCAAACAATCCGTCCCAAGACCTATTCTCTCTTCTATTACCATGAGAAATTTTGTTCCCGGGGGGTGAATCCCTGCTGCCCGGGAGATGAGAACTCTCCCACACTCTCTCCTCGCATTAATACTCTATGGCCTGAAATACATTCTTGGCTCACTCCCCCATCAACTTAATATTGTCATTGTAGTTAAAACGATCGTCTCTGCTCTCTTATATGCAAACCATTATTGCCCCCCACATTCCTCCGTTCAGAAAGGTAAAAATGTCCTCAGATATAGGATCAGGATAACGAGCACCAGAGCCGGTATGAAATTTCCTACTCGGATCTTTTGCAGACCGAGGATGTTGACTCCAATGCCGATCACAATGACCCCGCCCACCGAAGTCAACTCCCTGACCATGACGGGGGTGAAAAAGAATTGAATTTTCGAAGCCAGCAGGGTCAAGCTTCCCTGATAAAGCAGAATGGGAACAGCGGAGCCCAAGACGCCAAAGCCCATGCTTGCCGCAAAAGGGATGGAAATAATGCCGTCCATCATCGCCTTTGTGATGAGGATAGAAGGATCGCTCTTGAGACCGTCGGTGATGCTTCCCACAATCGCCATCGAACCTACGCAGAACAGCAGGCTGGAATAGATGAACCCCTTGGCCGGACTTCCTTCTTCCACACGAAATCGCCTTTCCAACCAACTTCCAAATCGATCGAGACGGCCCTCGATATCCAGCCACTCCCCCAGGGCCGCCCCCAAGGCCAAACTGATCAAAACCACGATCGGCTGCTCCCCTTGGATGGCCATGCTTAATCCGATTGCCAGGGTGAAGAGCCCGACAACCTGCAAGGTCGTTTGCGAGATTCGTTCCGGAAAACCTCTCCGGAATAGCAATCCAAGACCGCCTCCTACGATGATGGCCACTGCATTGATGATCGTTCCCACGTTCGATCCTTTCTCACAACCTCTTGTAGGCTTGAAAAGTTTGCTCCCAAAAACTCACATTTAATACCATAACGGCAAAAAAATTTGAATCCCATTTCTCCAGAATGTGATAAAATTCGATTGATTTTCTTTTGTTGAAGAAGGAGGCCTCCATGAAAGTCGTTTTTCATAAAAGGTTCTACGAGGTCTACACGCATGATCCGGCAGCGGCTGCGGGGAGGATGGAATCGATTGTCAATGCCTTGAAAGGGACCCACGATTTCATCGAACCCTTTCCCGCATCGGAGAAAGACCTTGAAAGGGTCCACGGCAGACAGCATATCCAGTCCGTCAAGAGAGATCCCTTGGTCTATGAAGTCGCCCTCCTCGCAGCCGGGGGAGCCATCCTCGCAGCGGAAACGGCCCTTGATGGAGAACCTTCGTTCGCTCTCATTCGGCCTCCGGGGCATCATGCTAGTCCTCATTCTTGTTGGGGATTCTGCTACTTTAACAATGTGGCAATCGCTATAAAAAAGTTGATGAGCGAAGAGAAAATCAAGAGGGCACTCATTCTCGACTTCGATCTTCATTACGGAGACGGTACGGCAAACGTCTTTGGCGAATCGACCGGAGTGACCTACCTTCACCCGGAGGGGACAAGTCGTCAGGTTTTCTTGAAGGAAGTGGAACGAGGGCTTCAAACCAGTCGCCCTTACGATATCATCGCGGTCTCCGCTGGGTTCGACCGTCACGAAGAGGACTGGGGAGGTCTACTGGCCACCGAAGACTACCTCACCATTGGAAAATGGGTGAAAGAACAATCCTTGGCCTGCTGTCAAGGACGGCGTTTTGGGGTCTTGGAGGGGGGCTACAACCACGCCGTTCTTGGTAGGAATGTCCGGAGTTTTCTTGAGGGATTAAGGGACTGATTCTATCGGAATTGACAAGAGGGATTTGACTCCGTAAAATCCGCTACAAGGAGAGGGAAAATGAGCGCTTCAAGGAAAGCAGCAGACCATTACTGGAACCCACTCCTCGAGACCTTGCCTCTCGAAAGATTGAGGGAACTGCAGCTAAAGAAGTTCAAGAGGATCCTGAAGTGGGCGTATGAAAGATCGAAGTTTCACCGAAGACTCTATGAGGAGGCTGGCCTTGAACCCGGAGATATCAAGTCTTACGAAGATATCGCCAAAGTCCCCAAGGTGGAGAAGGCGATGATGAGGGATATTCAGAGGAAGGATCCTTTTCCTTACGGTGACGCCCTCTGCGTCCCTTTGGAGGAGGTCACGGAATTTCGCCAGACCAGCGGAACGACCGGGACGCCTGTCTACCAGCCCGATACGTGGCAGGATTGGGAATGGTGGTCAGAGGCCTGGGCGTATCTATTGTACGCACAAGGGTATCGTAAAACGGACAGGGTTTTTCTACCTTTTGGGTACAACATCTTCGTGGCCTTCTGGGCAGGACACTATGCGGCGGAGAAGATTGGTTGCGAAGTTGTTCCAGGGGGAGTCTTGGATACCGAGGCACGGATTCTGAAGATCCAAGAGCTTCGAGCGACCGCCATGATGGCGACACCCACCTATGTTTTGGGGATGGCGGACACAGCCAAGAAGAAATTGGGGATCGATCCCGCCAAGGATCTTACGATTCGAAAGATCACCTGTGCAGGTGAACCTGGAGCAAGCATCCCTTCAACCAAGAAGCGAATGGAGGAGGCCTGGGGAGCTAAGGTCTACGATCACGTGGGCGCGACGGAGGTTGGGGCTTGGGGATACGAATGTACCGCCCAACCCGGGGGACTTCACGTCAACGAGGCCCTCTTCCTTGCCCAGCTTGAAGATATCGAGACCGGCGAGATCGTCGAGGAACCTGGGAGAAAAGGAAAGGTTGTCATCACTGCCCTCGATCGGATTGCTCAGCCTTGCATCCGATTCGACTCCAAGGATGTTGCTGAGTGGGCAGAGGAATCCTGTCCCTGCGGCAGGACGTTTCGCCTCATCAAGGGGGGGGTGATCGGAAGGGCCGACGATATCACTAAAATCAAGGGCGTCTTGGTGGCCCCATCCGCCATCGAGGAGGTGGTCCGTTCCGTGAAAGGACTGAGCAACGAATTCGAGGTTGTAGTGACCAAGAAAGGGGACTTGGACGATATCACGTTGAAGATCGAAATCCTCCCAGAAGAAGAGGCCAATCGCGAAAGGATTCTTACCCAATTGAGGGATCAGCTTCGCCTGAAGACGAACCTGGGTTACAACATCGAGGTCCATCCTTTCGGTTCTTTGCCCCGGTACGAGGTGAAGGCCAAACGGTTCAAGGATCTAAGGAAACATGAATGAGGCCAATAACCAGATCCCAAACTCCAATATCCAAACAATAACCAAATGTTCAATGACCAAAATTCTAAGATAAGAGAATTTATTTGGAGCTTGGAATTTGGTTATTGGTGCTTAATCCACTCCGAAAGGATAGGAAATGATGACCAGAAGAGAAATAAAAAAGCTTGATACCCGAATTCAGGCAATTAAGAAGGCGGCTCAGGAGTTAAAGAAATTCTCAGAGGGGATACAAGCCATCGATCGTAATGCCGAACGCATCCTCGCTTCGGCAAAGATGCTCGAGATCAACGTCTCAGACCTTCTTGGGCTCGCCCATTAAATCGGAATGTTGGAAAGATGGGAAGGGGGATGAGGGAGAGGAAGACAATTTCCAGATTCCAAATCCCAGACAGATCTCATTGGAACTTGGTCATTCCTTGGGATTTGGTGCTTGGAATTTGCGATTTCTGGCTTACAATCGCATTCCCTTGGGAACCACGACGATTCCAGAGGCTGTGACGGTAAATCGTTTTGAATCTTCGTCCAAATCGTAGCCAATCTTCATACCCGGAGGAATCTGCACCTCCTTATCAATGATCGTTCTCCGGACCTTAGCATGCCTTCCGATATCGACCCCCTCCAGAAGAATCGAATCCTCCACTTCAGCATAACTGTGAATCTTCACACGGGGGGAGAGAATCGACCGTTTCACGCTTCCCCCGCTGATGATGCATCCGTTTGAAATGATCGAATTGATCGCCATCCCCATCCGTCCCTCTTCTTCCAGGACGGTCTTCGCAGGGGGATAGGGTAGCTGGTAGGTAAAAATCGGCCAACTCGTATCGTAAAGATTCAACTGAGGACTGACTGAAACGAGATCCATGTTGGCCTCGAAATAGGCGTCGATTGTCCCCACGTCCCTCCAATATCCTACTCCCCCTCGATCGCCCTGTCTGAAGTCGAACGCAAAGACCCGATCCCTCTTAATCATGCGTGGAATGATATCCTTGCCAAAGTCATGCGTCGAATCGGATCGCGCATCTTCAATCAACCGCCTCACCAGGATCTCCGTTGGAAAAACATAGACGCCCATCGAAGCCAAGATTCCTTCGGGATCCCCGGGAATGGTCTTCGGTTCCTCCGGTTTCTCCTCGAAGCCGATGACTTGCCCTTCCTCATTCACTTGGATCACGCCGAACTCCTTGGATAAACGCCTCTCCATGCGGATCGCTGCAATCGTTAAATCGGCTCTTCTCTCGATATGGAACTCGATCATCTTTCGATAATCCATCTTATAGATATGATCCCCGGAGAGGATCAGGATCAGATCCGGCTTCTCCTGCTGGATCGTGTAGATGTTTTGGAAGATCGCATCCGCCGTGCCCTGATACCAATGCTCATTGATCCGTTGCTGGGCAGGAATGACTTCGATGAATTCTCCCAATGGTGCAGAGAGGATGTTCCAACCAAACTGAATGTGCCGATGGAGGGAGATCGATTTGTACTGCGTCAGGGCATAGATTCTCCGGATATCCGAATTGAGGCAGTTGGAGAGCGTAAAGTCGATTATCCGGTAGATCCCCCCGAAGGGAACAGCGGGCTTAGCTCGGTCCCGAGTGAGGGGATAGAGCCTCTCCCCCCGGCCTCCCGCTAAGACCATAGCCAGAATCTTCATCGTCCGTTCTTACCCTTTTTCTCTAAGAGTTCCCGGATCTTGTTTTTTAATTCCGTCAAATCGGCCGACTTTGTGACATAGGCATCGGCTGCCCAACTCATGAAATCCTCCCGATAGCCGGGATAGGAGGTATTGAGAATGATTGGGATCTTCCTCTCTTTCCCAACGATGCGGCCCAAGGCTTCCATCCCGTCCATGACAGGCATGACGATATCAAGGACGATAAGGTCGGGCCTTCCCTGCTCCAATTGCTGGATGGCTTCCCTACCATTGCGCGCCGTAAGAACCTCGTAACCTTCGGCTGCGAGCTCCTCCTGATACAGAAGCCTCAGCCCCTCTTCATCCTCAACGATCAAGATTTTCTTCATACCGTTATTATCGACGAACCCTTGAAGAAAACAATCCTTTTTCGGATTTTTGGCTTCTACCTTTTAACTGATAACTTTGCACTACCTTCTCTCCGCCTTCAACCTCTGTTCTTTAGCCAGCTTGCACTCCGCGCAGATGAACCTCGGAAGGGTGTATGGATACGTCACCCGCTCCTCTCCGAACCCCCAGTCGATAATATCACGCACGAGAAGCTCCTCCTTGAAGGCGTGGCCAAGACAGAGACCCATCCCACATACGATACAGATAGCCACTGCATCCTTATCAACTCCCTGCTTCGCACAAACATAGCACTTCATCTCTTCGCTCCTCCCATCCTTATCTCATTACCTGAATTCAATTCTATTACGGAACCGCGGAAAAATCAAAAAGATTCTCAAGTTCTCTGTAGTCGCTCAGTCGATCGGGGAAATTCGACGGAATCGGACAGGGATGTCGGAGAAAATCTTATAGCGGCCTCAGCCTGTCCCCGGGCTCGAACAATCGAGTTAGAAATTGGGAGGACTCTCCTGTCATGGGCGAAGCGACCTTTGCCGAATCATCTTTTTAGATCCTCCGATGGGTGAGATCTTCGGAAGGCATTCCTATCCGATCGGCGATCTCCTCCACGCCCGAATGGGGGAGGACAAATTCTCTGCACCCATCCTTGTTGGTCCCCCTTTTACGTAGGGCCAGGGATTTAGCAGCCTCGGTCATTTGATTAATTGAGCTACTTGAGATACAATCTGTCAAAAAGACGAGGCGATCGATGGTGAAGAAAGAGACCGTTATCCTTGCCGTTGTGATCGCATTTCTGGTGGGGTTTATCAGCGGTGCTACTGTTGCCATCCTCAAAGGAGGCAAGGAAGGAGGAGAGGTTGCTAAGATCCCAAGACCCGAGCTGGCGGTTCCGACACCCCCTTCGAAGCCTTCTCCTGAAATCACTTCCAAGATCCAAGCCCTGAAAGAAATTCTTCAAAAGGATCCGAACAATCTATCCGCATGGGTCGAATTGGGCAATCTCTACTTTGACACTGACCAGCCCAAAGAGGCCATCGAGGCTTACAGCAGATATCTTGCGATCAAGCCTGATAATCCTGATGTTCGAACGGATATGGGGATTATGTACCGGGCGTTGGGAGACTTTGATCGCGCCATCGAGGAGTTCAAGAGGGCAGCCCAAAGCGATCCCAAGCATATCTATAGCCGTTACAATATCGGTGTCGTCCTACTTCATGACAAGCAGGACCTCAAAGGTGCGATCAAGGCATGGGAAGACTACCTGAAGGTAGATCCAGGGAGTGAGAGGGCCAATCGGGTGAGAGCCCAGATGGAAAACTTGAAAAAGATGGCCAAATAAACGATCGCGGAACTCGGAATGCGGATTGGGGAATTAAGAATATTTATCTCCCCAGTGCCATTTCCTAAGTGGTGATTCGAATGATAAAAGAAGAAAAAGAAGAGGAGCTTGAAGAGGCAAAAGAATTGTTCAAAGAGGGTTTGCTCAAGATCTTCAAAGCCACGAAGAAGGTCACCGAAAAAATAGTTGAAGGCTTCAGAGAGGGCTACGCTGAAGACGTAACCAAAAAAGAAGATAAAGATCCCTAAATCCCAAATCGCAAATCCTAACCAAATCCCAATTTCTAAGTTCCAAATGACCCAAACAGTTGCTTTCGTAAAAAGTTTTAGATTTTGATCATTGGAATTCATCTGGAATTCGGTTCTTGGGATTTGCTCCTTATTATTTCATTATCCCCACCTGTACATTTCTAAACCTCGCAGGGGGGGCCCCGTGGCCGACGTGGGCCACCTGGCCGGGTTCACCTTTTCCGCAATTGGGCGTCCCCCATATCTGCCAGTGCTCTCGGTTGCCGATTGCGTCACACGAATTCCAAAACTGAGGGGTAATCCCTGTATAGGTTGGATTCTTTACCATCTCCCCGATTCTACCCTTTCGGATCTCCCATCCGATTTCCGTCCCAAACTGAAAGTTGATCCTCTTATCATCGATGGACCAACTTCGATTCGTTGCCAAGAAGAGACCCTCCTCCGTATCGGCGATCATCTCCTCCAGCGTCCACGGACCCGGCTCCAGATTAATGTTCGTCATCCGCACAAGAGGGATCCGATTCCATCCATCTGCCCTCATGGTTCCGTTGCTTTCCTTTCCCAAGTGGGCCGCAGTTTCTCTTGAAGTGAGAAAGTCGACCAGAATTCCATTCGAAATAATCGGGAATCTCTGCGCCTTCACGCCTTCGTCATCGTACCCGAACGTCCCAAGACCCCCCGGTAAAGTTGCGTCAGCAAAAACATTGATCGCCTCGGATCCGTATCGAAAATGCCCGAGCATCTCCGGGCTCAAAAAACTCGTCCCTGCATAACTCGCCTCCATCCCGAGGATTCGGTCAAGTTCAACGGGATGCCCGATCGACTCATGGATCTGTAAAGCAAGCTGCGAACTATCTAAGATAACGGTTGTAATCTTTGAAGGGCACGGCTTCGCTGAAAGAAGTTGCGCCGCCTCCTCCGCTACCCTTTCCGCATGCTCCGAAAGACGAAGACGCTCAATCCACTCGAAGCCCATGGTCGCGAAGTTTCCACGAAAGGAGTTGGGGTACGAACGAACTTGGACCTCTCCTCCTTCGATAGCGGTCGCAGAAATACCAGCTCCACACTCAACGATCTCCTGTTCAATGTAAGACCCTTCCGTCGATGCAAAGGTCTTCTCCGTCTTATAGGATCCCATGAAGGACTCGGAGATTTTCACCTTTCTGTTCCTCCTTAGAGACTGATCGGCATCAAAAAGGAGGCTCAGTTTTTTTTCGATTGGCACTTGAAAGGGATCGATGGCGATCGGGGTCCGGTAGCGGTCCACCGTGCCGGAAAGAGGCGAAAGGCGAACCTTCTTTCCGCTCGCGTTGGAGGTCGCCTTTGCAATCTGCAGGGCCATTCTGAAAACTCTCTCCATCTCTTTTTTGGTCACCTTTGAACTCGATGCGAATCCCCATCCCCCTCGATGAAGCACTCTTATTCCGAACCCGAAATCCGTATCCAGGGTCAAGGCTTCAACTCTTCCGTTCTTCACTTCGATCTCTTCGTTCTGCCGACGAACAATACGGATATCGGCATAATCTACTCTCTTCGTCCTCGCCAAATCAAGAATATGATGAATGAGATTCTTCATCTTTCTCTCCCGTCCATCAAGCTCAAAATTCGAAACTGATCCCAAATTCAAATTTTCGGAACTTTAAGAAATCGTTCGTTCCGGTCATTTTGCATTTTGAATATCTATGCTTGCTTTGAATTTCGGATTTCGTGCCTCGGATTTCGGTCACAACGATGAAACTCCTGAAAAGTTAAAACCCTCGACCTTAATGGCTGGCGCCACCGTTCCGGTGACGAAGCGTCGGGAATAGATCGTCCCTTCCGAACACAGTTTCCTCTCCCTGGAAACATGGGTCACCCGGGAAAGGGCCCGGAGGGCGGATTCGGTGAACCTCAAGTTTTTGAGAGGATTTTTCAACTCCCCCTCCTAAATCAGGAAGGTCCCGTCCCGAGTCATCCCGGTCAGGACCGCTCGCATCGGCTCGACGACATTCATGTAATGGAATCGGGTCACGTAGATTCCCTTTCGGACAGATTTCACCATCTCCTCGAGGGAGGAATCTCCTTCCTTCATAAGGAGATTGATGGGAATAGGACCCTCCGTATTGGGAGGAAGGAGGGCATGCCCTGTGGACTCCTTCCCCTCCTTTCCCGCTGTGAAGGAGTCGTAGGTCACCCCTCTCGCGACCCCTTCTTCAAAAAAGACCACTTTCTCTTTTCGGACTCCCTCGAAATCGAAAGGGACTTGTAACCCTTCTGGATCAAATCCGTCGTCGTAGATGGTCACTCGCTCATTGACCAATTTTTTATTTAAGGCGCCGCAGAAAAAACTTCGTCCCTCTTGAAGCGCCAGGGCGTGAAAGCCCAAATATCCCATGAAGGCAAGAAGTTCGCTGACCGCATAGGGCTCCAGGATAACCTCGTATTCCCCAGCATCAACTTGGATGGGTTCTCCGCCCGAAACCTTCCCCATGGCCTCCTCCGCCAGGTCCTCGATATGGAGTTGATCCGGATCTCTCGATACGAACGCAGCGTAACCAGACCCTTTCCCATCCTGCACGAGAAGATGGAAAAAGAGATCCGAATAAAGCTGATATGCCTCGACCCCCAAGGAATTGACGACAGTCAGCTCAACCTTTCCATGGGAATATGCCCCCGAGGCCTCGAACCCCTTGGACTTCGTTAGAGCGAAGAGACGTTCCAAGGTTTTCACCTTCCTCCCAGGGGTGAGGCCTTCGATCTTTTCGGAGAAGGTATTGACCTCCGGAATCGGTCTTGGCTTTGGTAAGGATTGAAACGATTCATTCGGCTGCTGAACTCGAGCAAGGGAAAATGCCTTTTCCAACGAGTCTTTTAACGAGGAGGGGCTTACGATATTGGTAGTCACGACAGCGACCCTTTTGTCTGAAACGACCCGAAGGATTGCCGTACCGTTCCGTTCCGCCACATGCTGATGGATGCTCGATCGAGTGAAACGTGTCAGCGACGACTCCTCTGTGATGAGAATCAATTCGGTTTGATCTGCCCGAGACTGTCCAATGAGCCTTTTCAGCAGGGAAATGCTCCTCTCCCTTCCGATCATTCCGGTCGCCTCCTTATCCCTCTATACGCTTCTTTTCGAACAAACTGGGAAATAGCCATCCCTCTTCCTTTCTGCCCCGGTCAGAAAGAAAGGTGTGCTTAAAAAATAGTTCTTCTCGCCCAAAGGCAGGAGCATCTTAAGGAAAAGATTTGAAAGTATCTGGGCTCGCCATCCGGAGCTCGTTTCAAGATCTCATGATGTGGGAAAACGAGACGCTGAATCGAGATTCGACATGACAAACATGGGTTCCTGGTGTCAGAGATAACTCCTCAGACTTTGCATAAGAGAATCGGAGCCCTGCCACTAAACGATCCTCTTCGCGAACTCTCTCCCGAATTGAACCGCCCGGCTCAACTCCTCTGGGTTTGGAACAAACTGAACAGATAGCTCCTTTTCCCAGATCTCAAACTTCTCTGACTCGAGGAGCTTTCTCATCTCCTTAATGGCTCCCCCTCCCCATCCATGGGAACCGAAGAGTCCAAACAGCTTGCCCTTCGGTCGCAACCCTTTCATATAAGTGAGAAAATCTCCCATGGTCGGGAACATCCCATTGTTCAACGTCGGAGATCCCAAAAGAATCCCCTTCGCCTCCAACATCTCCTCGATGATCTCACTCCGATGGTTAGATCGCAAATGAAAGAGCCTGGCTTCCACTCCTTCTTCAATTAAACCTGTGAGGATGGCTTTTGCCATCCTTTCCGTACTTCCCCACATCGTGTCATAGACGACGAGGACTTTCTTTCTCGCTTTCCCCTGGCTCCAATCCACGTAGGCCTGGAGGATTCGGCTCGGATCCCTTCTCCATATGAGCCCATGGCTCGGAGCGATCATCTCTATCGGAATGCCCATCTTTTTGATTTCATCGATCTTTTTCAATACGAGGGGAGCGAGAGGCCAGAGGATATTCGCAAAGTATTTAGCCGCATGTTTCATCACTTGACTTTCCTCAAGCTCATCTGCAAACCTCTGACACGAAGCAATATGTTGACCAAAGGTGTCGTTCGGCAAGAGCAATTTCTCCTCCGGGATATAGGTGAACATGCTGTCCGGCCAGTGAAGCATCGGCGCTTCCACGAAGACAAGGGTTCGGTGACCGATGGACAATGTCTCCCCCGTCTTTACGGTTTTGAACTTCCATGACCTTCCGTAATGCTTTTCCAGCCCCTTCTTCCCTCTCTCAGACGTGACGACCAGGGGAGAGCCAATGCGGTCGATGATCTGAAGGGAGGAACCGGAATGGTCCATCTCCACATGGTTGCAGACGACGATATCGATTCTCCCCGGATCGATGATCTCTGAAATTCGGCCCAGCATCTCCAAATAGAAGGGCGCCTTCACCGTATCGATGAGGACATTCTTCTCATCCAAGATGAGGTAGGCGTTGTATGTGCTTCCGTAAGGCGTAGAGTAGCCATGGAAGTCCCTCACGTTCCAATCGATCGCTCCGACCCAATAGATGCCTTTTTTCAACTCTACCTTCTCCATCTCTTGCCTCCGTTTCGATCGGGATTTTTTACTTCTTGCTCCGAGGTCTCGAGCTCCAGGCAAAAGAAAAGTCCCATCGGTCCTGTTTCAAAGGATGGGACGACCAAAAAATCGGACCTCGCTACCTGAGAAGCAGGTTACTTCTTTATCTCACTTGGCTGGCATAACAGCTCCTTCTCCACTGCCACGCGTCCGCAGGCTTCACAGACATAATTGAACTTTGCCACTTTGGGCTTGCACACGTGCCTCGGGTTAGAAACTGCAGCTCCGCAGTACTCGCAGACGTAGGCTCGTTTGATCTCCTGGGGATCGCAGAGATGCCCCTTCTCCGTCGTGACCCATCCGCATGTCTTACACTTGTATACGGTCTGTTCCGATTTTGGTGCCATTTCAGTACCCTCCTCTCAGCATTATTTTGTGGGGTGAAATTCAAAGGACTCGAGAATTCTTCTCAACGCCTCCCGATCCTCGGATCCCTCCTTCTCCAAAATCATGTACAGGATGAAAAACTGGTACGGTTCGGCATACCCATAGATCCATCCCTGTTCACGCCTCATCCCTTGGATCGCATAAGTCGCATATTTTTTTGCGGCAAATTGAACACCCCTTAGCGGAAAGGGCGTCGTCGGACCGATTTCCGCCCGGATGTCCTTTCCGTATTCCTGTTCCAGCTCTTCCTCGAAACTCATGGCAGCGACCGTGACCAGTGCTTCTATCTTCTCCTGACTGAATTTCGCTGCTGGTTTCGCAGGCGTGAAATCGATCTGGACGCTCGAAAGGGTAACGGGATTGTAGAGATAAAGCTCCGTCACCTCCTTATCGGAAGGGCCGGGTCTGTCATAGCCGAGGTCTTTTAAGAAATCTGGAAAGTCCATTGTCATCTTCCAGTGCTGAGGAACCTCGAGCCTAAAAGGATAACGAATCCCTACAAATTGATTTCCCTCAATTCTGCCCGGAGGAACGCTCAGATCATCATGGACGACCGAAAGCCCTGCGCAGCCCGCGAGGGAGGTCCCTATGAGAAAAAAAGCAACGAACAATCTTAACCTGCCCATTTTTCACCTCCATATAAACCGCAACCTAATTTTAATATAACCCTTGTTCCTCCATTCGCAAGCGGATTCTTAAAATTAGACAAACCACCTCGACGGGCCTTCCCCTTTTCATCTCACCCTACCCACGGCTCCGAGGTAAACGGAAATTTCTTCCCGACCGTCAATTTCAATCAAGCGATCGACCTCCTCATCATAAAAAGCCCCAACAGTGCAACATCCCAGGTCCATTGCAGCGGCGGCGAGATAAAGGTTTTGTCCAATATGGCCGACATCCATATAGATATAACGGTAGGCTCGCTCCCGATATTTCCATTTGGAGCGTCCAGTGACCGCTGTCCAAATGAATACACACGACGCTTCTTCCAAGAACCCCTGTCCCAGCGCCGCTCGTGATAGGGCTGGACCGAAGGCGCCCTGTTTCAGCAAGAGGAGCTGCCATTCCTTCACATTGAGATGATAGATCCCCGGATCCAATTTCTCGACCCGATTGACCAAGACGTAGGTCTCTATGGGATAAAGTGCTCCGGCGGAAGGCACCGCTCTAAATTCGTAACCCCACGCCCTTAGGGTAATGCCCTGTGTCGCCCATAGCAGTTGCGAGAGATCAGACAGCGTGATTGGGAAGGGTGAGAACTGGCGCTCCGATCTTCTCGTGGCAACCACTTCCCAGATGGGCCTTCCCCCTTTTTGCACAGGAGGATTCAACGGGATGACCTTTAGTCCTACGGAATAGGTTTTATAAAGGGGTGGCCGGTGGACCCAGTCGAGGCCGCCCCGTGGCATGGAATCCCTTCGGTATTTTGTTTCCTGATGATAAAGGTCTCCGATCTTCTGTTTCTCTTTCATGTAGCGCTCCTGGTTGAAGGGGATACGGAAATAGCTTAACATCATTTCTAATCAAATGGGAGGTCCCAAGGGTCGGCTCGTAAACTCATCGGCCGTGGGACCGGCCCTGATTCGCTCCGACCCGAGACTCGGGTAAGGGGATTGAAAGCTTCCAAATGGAATTCGTGCTCTTCGCGGACCGTCCCCATCAGCGAAATGGATACGGAACAAGGGAAACGGAGGAAGTTGAATGATCTCGGATAAGAGGCGTTGGGAAGAAAGGTTCAGGACAAAAGCCGTTGCCTTGGGAAGGGAGCCCAATTATTTTCTCAAGAAGTGCATCCGCTTTCTTCCAAAAGGCAGGGCCCTCGACTTAGCTTCCGGGGAAGGGAGGAATGCGGTCTTTCTTGCCCAACATGGATTCGAAGTGGATGCCGTGGATATTTCGGAAGCAGGATTATGGAAAACGCAAGCCTTGGCAGAAAAGAGAGGCGTGAAGGTGAGGACCATCCTCGCTGATCTCGACGCCTATTCGATCAAGAGAGGTTGGTACGATTTGATTGTAGACCTCTATTTCCTCGATCGAAAAATCATCCCTAAGATAAGAGAAGGGCTAAAGAAGGGAGGGATGGTTCTCTTCGAAACCTATCTGCTCGAGCATCGAAATCTCCATGCGGATGGACCTAAAAACCCAAAATATCTTTTAAAGCCCAATGAGGCCCTCCATCTCTTTGAAAGCTTCCGAATCCTCTTCTACAGGGAAGGAATTTTCGAGGAGGGTGGAAGGAGAAAGGCAGTTGCAAGCCTCATCGCCCAAAGGACTTGAGCCCGCCCGGTCTCTACAGGATAAACTCAAGCAACCAGAAAAACCCCATCCCAAGTAGAACAGAGGCCCAAAGGCTTCCTACCTTCCAAGCGAAGATGAAGACTGGGATACTCGTGATGAGGTAATGGGGCTGAATCTCCACATGATTCCCATCCATGAAAAAAATGGGGAAGACGATAGCGCTCAGAATCGCAACTGGGAAATACCTTAGCCATGCCTCGAACTTTTCGGGGAAAGCCCATCTCGACAAAAAGGCCATTGGGACGAAACGAGGGATGAAGGTCACCACCGCCATTCCCAGGATGAGAAACAACGTCGATTCTTTCATCGATTCTTTCCTCCCACCTCAATGAGCAGGCCCACTCCGGATGCGAAAAGAGCGGTCAACAAAATATACCAGTTCCCCGGAACCGCCCATTTGAAGAAGATGGAAGAGATTCCAGCCAACACCATAACCCAAAAAAAACGCGAATTCTTGATTTGAAGAACCAAAAGGCAGATAAAGAGGGCAGGCAAGGCAAAAGGAAGCCCCCACCCCGTCGTCTTTGCGAAGGAACCAAACCAAGCCCCTGCAAGAGAAGCGAGGATCCACGCCACGTGAGAGGTGATCTGGAGGCCAAAAAGGTACTGGGACCTATGTTTCATCCATGGCAATCTTGAAACAGCGACTCCGTACGATTCGTCCGTCATCTGAGCAGAAAGAAGACCAAGAATTGGGATCCGAACATTTCTCAAGTAGATGGAGAGGTTCGAGCTCATCAGGAGATGTCTCAAATTGATAAAGAAGGTTGCAAGGATAATGGATAGGGTCGTCATTCCCTTTGAGATCATCTCGATCGCCAGGAATTGGCTTGCACCGGCGTAGACCGAGAGGCTCATGAAACCCACTTCCACCCATGTAAGTCCCGCCTTTCGTGCCAGGATGCCAAAGGTTACCCCGACGGGTAAATAGCCAAGGACGATCGGAAGAGCTGCTCGGACCCCTTCTCCGAAACCATTCCTTTTCCCCGATCTTGAGAGTCTGTCCATGGACCCTGCTTCCTTCTTTTGAGCCGCCCTTACCGGGCGAAGGGAACGCAGGAGAGGCAGCATTCTACGCACCGTAGAATGCCTCTTTGGTGCGGTTGAAATAGCCGAACCTGAGCGAGGGAATCTCCCTCTTCAACACCTCGATCATCTTTTGAATTCCTATGCCTTCACCCTTTCCCATTTCGTTGAGATAAAGATCCGGATCAATATTCAGGTTCCTCATCTGAATGAGGTCCACATGGGTCTTCCGCGCCAGTTTCACCCATCCCTCCACCTCCTCTTCCCGATCCGTGAAGCCCGGCAGGACGAGAACGTTCAGGGAGGTATAGACTCCCATTTCTTTGGCTACGATCAGCGAACGGATGACTGCCTCAAAGGTGTACCCATTGGGGCGATGATAGCGGACGTAGTATTTGGGATGAGGGCTGTTGAGGGTGACCCGCATGCTATCCAATCCTGCCTCGCAGAGCCGCTTTACCCTCTGGGGGAAACTCCCGTTCGTATTCAGATTGATCGTTCCTCGCTCGGTCCTCTCCCTTAACCTTAGAATCGAGCTTTCAAGCAGCCGCCACTGCAGTAATGGCTCACCCTCGCAGCCCTGACCAAAACTGACAATGGCATCCTCCGCCCTCTCGAGATGGGGCAATGCCACATCCAAAACCTCTTCCACAGTTGGAGCGAAAGTGATCCTCTCCTGTGAAGCGGGACAGCACTCGGAGGGTTGCAGCGAGATACAGCCCAAGCATTCTGCGTTGCATCCAGGAGAGGTCGGCAAAGGGCACTCCCATCTCTGGAAGAAGACGTTCTTTGCCGCAAAACAGTGGTACTCAAGAGCACACCTGGACAGTTGCTGAAGAAGGCGGTTCTTCGGATTCTTTTTCAGCGCATCCGCCACCCTTTCCGAAAGAAGGCGATCGTTCTGGAAGTACTTTGGGTGCCAATGGGGGTTTGAGTCGATCCGGATCCCCGTCGCCCAAAACTTCCCATCTTTCCAACCCACAGAGCTGTAAGCCCACAGAGGGAGGACTGGGGCGCTCGATCTCAGCTGCGTCGCTGGCAGAAGGGTGCGCACATACCCCGGGGGAAGAAAAGCCGCTACGCCCGCACACTCCATTTCTTTCCTCCCCACCCTGATTTTCTCGCAGCTTACGAAAGAACTCTTCTCTTCGTCCCATCCAACGGGAATCCTTCCAGGCAGACGAAAGAGTTGACTTCCCATGGGCAGAGGGACCAATTCAGAGGGATGGGGAAGTGCCAATCGGTCCCCTGAGCGCCCTGCCAATTTGAGATAAGGATGGTCAAGAATTCTTCCCTCGGGGTCCGAGAAGACGAGCCGTGGATACTCAAAACTTCTCATGTCAGGTTTCAAAGCGAATCCGAATTCCTTCGGTGAGGCAGTAGGTTGTTTGCCAAAAAGGGGCTGGCTCCCTCCTTTCAGCTGGGATACTTTCTCTCCCCTTTTGACTTTCTCAAACATCTTCTGACATTTTTCCTTTTCAGAGCTGCCTTCAGACGATTTGTCTTTCCTCTTTTCCTCATAGGGACCTCCAATAATCTCGGGATCATGGAAGAGGGACGGGACTCCGTAGCCCCGGGAGAAGAAAAACCTCGCTCCTTCTCCGGGTCCCGTTCTTTATCGGGTGCCCCCTGATCGCGCCTACTTGACGCACCAAATACCGATCACGATAAGAGCCGTCCCGATCAATCTTTGGAGGGTCACCTCCTCCTTCAGTATCAGGAATCCCAAAACTGTTGTAACAAGAGGATAGGAAGCGGCAATGGGAACGATCTTGGAGGTTGCTTCCATCTTCAGGGCTGCAAAATAGGTCCACATGCCTATGAGACCAGCCATCAAACCGCTCGCTCCCATAAGGAGAAAGACCTTTCCCTCGGTTTCTATCAGCGCCCTTCCTTTTCCAAGAACAAAGGTGAGAACAAGAAGACCCACCGTAACGAGAACGCTGCGGATGGTGACCCCCGCGAGGGGATCGACTTTTGTCAAAGCCACCTTTTCGAAGATCGGCGTGACCCCCCATAACATTGTGGTCACCGCCAAAAGAAGAAAGACTGCCATTTGCTTCCTCGCTTCCTTCGTACTAACTCAAAGATCCCGGTCGAACTTCAAAAAGAGGATTGCCTTCGAGCTGCCTTGAGACCCTCAACGATGGAATAGGGTAGCTTCATCTCCCCTCTCCCGACCCCTATATCCAGACCATTCTTCTCAATCCCATGATAGTCGGTTCCTCCGGTGATCAGAAGGCCGTACCTCTCAGCAAGGGTTTTGTATTGCGAAACCTCCGCAGCAGAATGCTCCGGATAATAAACCTCTATTCCTCGAAGGCCTTTTCCCATGAGTTGAACGACCAGATCTTCCAATTCAGAATATCCGTTCAGTTGGAGCGTGTTCGGATGGGCGAGGACGGCGATCCCATTGGCTTCGTTAATGAAATGGATTGATTCCTCCGCCGAAAACCTCATCTTTTCCACGTAGGCAGGAGCCCCCTTTTTCAGGAAACGATCGAAAGCCTCCTGGAAACTCTGCACATAACCCTTCTCCAAAAGGACTTGGGCGAAGTGGGGCCTGCCAATCTGCCCTCCCCCCGAAGCTCTCAGGACCTCATCGAGGGTGATATCTATCCCCAGGCTATTCAATTTCTTTGCAATTTTTGGGTTTCTTTCGGCTCTCGCCTTTTGCAAGTACTGGAGTCGCTCCCTGAGGAGCGGATGATATATATCGATGAAAAAACCAAGCAGGTGCATCGATCCCGGGGAGTGTTCGGCACTGATCTCGAGACCTGGGATGACTTCAAGGCCCACTTTCTCCCCCTCTGCAAGCCCTTCCTCTAACCCCTCGATCGTGTCATGGTCTGTAATGGCAATTGCAAGGAGCCCTTTCTTTTTTGCATAATTCACAAGCTCTGACGGGGTCATGACGCCGTCAGAGGCCGTGGTGTGTAGATGCAGATCAACCATCCCCATCCTATAGCAAGCCCTTTTTCTCAAAACCCTTTAGATCCTCATTAATAAACCGCACCGAGTCAATATAAATGGAAGGCGCACTCAAAGTCAATCTTTGTTCGAGAGAGAGCTTGATTCTTCCGTGATGACTCGCCGGGATTTGGCAGGGACCTGGAGAAGAATGCAGGGTCTTGAAGAATGTGCTTAAAATCACTTAATTGTTAGGGTGCTCAATGAGAAAAATAAAAATATCCTATAGGAATTGTCAAGAATTTTTCATTTGATTGTAATCATTTGAATTCATTAAAGAAATTTTCCAAAACTTAATTCTTGACAAATCGGTAGAGCTGGAGTATATTGTTATTGAAAGGTTAAGATTTTCGCTTGGCGCGAAGGTAATTTTGTTAAAACCCATTCACAACTAGGTAGGGCGCATTTAACAGAAAGCGTTTCACCCTTTCCATAGATAATGAATGGAAGGGGTTTTTTATATATTGAGGAAAGGGGTATGGCATCGGTGAAGCAAGGGAAGTCGCAAAAAAAAGAAGAAAGATTGACACTCCAAGCCGTTTCGGCCTCCTCTCTCTTCGGGGAAAAGCAGGAAGGTTCTCCGATCAAGAACGTTCCTGTGAACCCAAGGGAGGTTGAAGAGGCACTGGAGGACTTTGATCTCCCAACGGAACAGGAGGTTTCAACCGAAGAAGGCGAAGGATTGCAGGTGGAGCAACCCTTCCAAGACGAGCTGGACTATCAGCCAAGGGACATCACCCTTGAATATCTCAAAAGCCTCGAAAAGATCGCTTTACTCACTCCTGAACAGGAAGTGGGATTGGCAAAGAGGATTAAGGAGGGCGAGCGTCAGATCAAACTCCTCGAGGCAAAGGCGAATCGGCTGAAGGCTAAACTCTATCCGCCTGCGCCCAAAAATGGCAAGAAGCACCCAAACGGCCAGAAAGGACAGAAGGCAAAGGGTAAAAACGGAAAGAAAGAGAAGTTGACCCCTGCTGAAAGAAGGGAGCAGACACTCCTTTACAAGAAGCTGCTCCATCAATATCAGCAGGCCGTTCTCGAAACCCAGCAGGCGAAAAATGAGCTCATCCAGGCCAACCTTCGGTTGGTCGTGAGCATTGCAAAACGGTACGCAAACCGAGGGCTCTCTTTCTTGGATTTGATTCAGGAAGGGAATCTCGGGTTGATGCAGGCGATGGCTAAGTTCGATTACACAAAAGGCTACAAGTTCAGCACCTATGCTTCCTGGTGGATCCGAGCGGCTATTCTGAGGGCTTTTGCGGAAAAGTCGAGAACCATCCGTATTCCCAATTACCTCTTCGAGATCAAAGGGAAGCTGATGAAATCCTTCAAGGACCTCGTGAAGAAGTTGGGAAGGGAGCCGACGTCTCAGGAGCTGTCGAAGGACAGTGGGATCCCACTGCACGATGTGGACAAGATTCTTAACCTCATTGAAGAGCCCATCTCCCTCGATATGCCCATCGGAGAAGAGGATAGCACACTGGAAGACCTGATCCCGGACGAAAAGAGTCTCTCTCCCAGCGATTCGTTGCTCGAGAAGGATTTGGTCAACCAGCTTCGCAAACTTCTTTCCGGCCTGTCCCCTAGGGAGGAAAAAATCCTCCGACTCCGTTTCGGCATCGGAGAGGATGGAGAGTGCACACTCGAGGAGATTGGGAGGCAGTTCGGACTGAGCCGCGAGAGGATCCGCCAAATCGAGGCAAAAGCCCTGGAGCGATTGCGCGACCCCAATCGCTACAAAGAGATTCGGGAGTATTTTGAGTAAGTGGGCAGGAAACGCGGTCGGGGGGCATTCCCAATCAGGGAATGCCCTTTTTTATTTGGGGAAATTCACTCCTCCATCGCGATGGCTTCCACGGGACAATTCTCAACCGCTTCCTTGCAACTGTCAATGACATCCTCAGGGACTTCATCCACCTTGACTCTCGCCTTGTCATCCTCCATCTCAAACACTTCTGGACACGTTTCCGCGCAAAGCCCGCACCCGATACAGGTCTCTTCATCAATCGTCACTCTCATCACTCATCCTCCTTATCGTACAAGATCCAGGTTCATCCTCTCCTCCAATATCTCTTCCTGCCACTAAGAGGAAGGACCCCTTCGCCCTTACGAGGGCCGTACCCTCCGAAACCGATAATAGAGATATCCCAGCGCACATCCCATACCGATCAGCATTAAGATTGAAACAATCGTTTCCACAGAGTCGAGCTGGGTGGCGATCTTTTCGTAGGTTGCGCCAACCCACCAACCGACGGACCCGAGAAAGAAACACCGAAAGATGGACCCGAGAAGGGTGTAAAAGGTAAAGGGCCTGACAGGGATGCGAAGAAGACCGGCGAAGATAGAGACGAGGGAGATCGGAAATACTGGGATTGCCCTCGAAAAGAAAAGACTCAACGCCTCCTTTCTCCCACGGAATCTCCTCTCCAAGTTTTCGATCTCTTCCCAATCTACCCCTAAGAAACGCTGATATCGAACCACCAAAGCTTTCCCTCCGTAATAGCTGATAAGATAGCCAATGTACGAACCCATCGTCGAGGCAATCGTCCCCGGAAGGACGATGATCCATAGGATTTGAACGAACGCGCTCGGAATCGATAGCTCGGGAGGGATAAGAATCGCCCCCGCTCCCATGATGATCAGAGGAGAAGGGATAGGAACGATGATCTGCTCGATCATGACTCCCACAAAAACCGAGAGCTGACCATGGGTTCTCATCAGCTCCATGATCCACTGCGTGATCTCTAAGATCAAGAAGACCTCCAAATGTTGGATACTTCATAACCTCGGAAGGAATTCCCGTCAAGGGGAGGTGAACGAAAAAGAAGGGGACAAGCCGTTAATCGCTTTGGCTAGCCTCTTCATGTCGTAGCCGGTATAGATGAGCAGTTCCTCGGTAGCCTTCAAGAGTAATTCGAGATATTTCTTCACATCATAGGTGTCGTCCGGACCCGCCAACGGAAAAGCCTTCACTCTCTCGTCCTTATCTTTTGAGAGAGCATCCTTGATCATGTACTTGACCTTCTGCCCGGGATGGATCGGAATTCCAAAATCCTCTAACTGCTGAGCAGCGAGAGCGGTCAAGCTGTCCACCTTATAAGCACTCGGTTCCTGAGAGATCCTCTTCCCGATGACCAAGTCCTCTTGTTTTGCCTGCCCTTCCTTCAATCTCAGACTATACTCAAATAGAACTTCTAATATCCTCGGGACCTTCGAATGACATTCCTCCTTGTTTTTTGCCTCCGCGAGGATCTCCAACATTCGAAGTTGAGCCTCTCGAACCAGGGGAGGCATATCCCCTCTTCGAAAAGCTAACCCTCTCGCTTTGATCTTCCCGTTTTTGAAGAGGCCAAAGTAGCGGTTGGCCACCGGACTCTCCGGATTCGCCTTCGAAGGAAGAAAGATGATCCAACGATAGATGCCTTCCAGGCTCATGGGGATTCCCGTCGTATCGCCGATCTTCCGGCAGAGCTCGAGCACCTCTTCCTCCTTTAGATCCTTTTTTCGGATCCAGAGGGAATCGGTAATGGCATGGAGGAGTTCAAATCCCTCTTCTTCACAGATCTCTTTCGCCTGAAGGAGCTTCTCTCTCCCAAATGCCGTGACCGCCTCATGAGCCTCAATCCTTCCAAAGCGGGCATTTCGATAACCCAAATATCCGAAGCACGTGACGAGCATCCACTTGAGCGCTGTCTGCTTCTGTTCGTAGATTTCTCGCTTTTTCGTGTCCGTGATCCATGTCGGTATCTGCACTTCTTCTGTCTGTTGTCTTTTCTCTAACTCTCCGAACTCTCCCTCTCTCGCCATTTTCTTCAACCATGTTCTCCTGGCCAGGATGGGCTTGAGGGTCTTCGGAACGATTCCCTCCCTTCTCTCACAGATGCTATAACCCGCTTCAGGAACTCTTCGATTCTTACAGCATTTGCACAGGACGGTTTCGGGCGAGATATTGTGGATCGCCATAATCGTAGGATACATGGAAGAAAAATCGATCTCCGCTATATCCTCGAAAATCCCCAATTTAGGTTGGAAGACAAGACCCCCCTTATCCGCCACCAAGAGATCCCACGCCGTCTTGAATTGTTCCGGCTCTCCCTTTCTCCACGGAATGAGAATTCCCTCCTGAAGAGCTTGGTCAAGCTGCATCGATGTGATCGCTGTCCCAGGCGAAGTCCGGGCCATCCGCTGGACGGGAATCTTGGCCAAACGCGCCAGTTCGATGACCCCCTCTAACCCGGATTCACCGTAGAGGAACGAGTTCCGACGATCGATGTGCCATCTTCCGAGAAACAGATGACCCGGAGCTTTGTAATAAATCCTTCCGTAGGAGAAATAAGAATGGCCTCTCATGGGCACACCCCTCCGCCTCCGATAAGGTTCTCGGTCCCAGGGAATGGCGATGTTCCCTCTTCTTTCCAACGAGAAGAGAAAGGGTAAAAGAGAGGCATCTCCATCCTCGCTCAGGATGACGTCAGGATCGAAATGTCGGATGAATTTCGCAACCTCCGAAGGATCCACATGTTCCATCTCCCATCGATATCCTTCGCACTCTAAGATCAATCCTGAATCGTATCGCCCTCCTCCCCCACGGGTGCAGGATTCGTTCATACCACGAAGCTCCATCGTTCTGAGATCCGGGAGAGCTCCATCGCCCATCCAGACCGATGCCGATGGATCTGGATGAATGGCGAAGATGCGGCTTCCTTCTATTTCGGCGAGGCAGCAACCGGTTGGAGAAAGTCTCTTTTCATAAAGGTAAGTCTGCGCGGGGGGGATATCACAATTGTAGAAGATCACCCTCTCTTCCCACGGAGGCAGAATGTTGGGAAGCTCGACATAGTGATCGGAGGTCCTTAACTCAATTTCCATCACCTCCACTTCGTCACCACTCCAGAACTCTCTCTTTCCGGTCCATCGGTAGGCCGTCGCCCAACCTCTCTTCTCGAGAGAGTAAAACACGGAGAGGAGGTCCTTCAGATTTCCTCGAGCATAGAATCTTGGGCGAAAGGGATCTTCGAGTCGATGAAGGGATCCATCCTCGCCTTTTATCCAGAGGATCATGAATGAGTCCAACGGATAGAGATCGAAGAGCCATCCGCGGATTTCCATCCATTCTCCATGAGAGAATAAGAGATCAACTCGCCCCAAAAGGCTACAATCCTTCTCTCTCTTCCAGAGCTCTCAGTTTTGATCTCAACTCTACCAGGGCTTTTTCGTGTTCGAGCAAAATGGAGATCAAGATCGTTTCAAACGGCCACGGCCTCGAAGCATAGACACCCGCCTGCACATGAAGTCGAGCCTCTTCAAAGAGACGATCGAGAAACTGTTGATCCTCTTTTCTCAGCCCTCGTCGAAACTTTTTCCATTCTTGAACTTCTTGCTCCAGAACCCTACTGAAAGGAAGAACCGTTCGGCCCATCCGGACCCCCCAATGGATTTGGAAATTTCGCATTCCAATCGCGCATTTTTCCTCTGCCGATCGAGAAAGCCTTAAACCCTTTTCCTACAACATTCCTCCCCTCATGGGGCCATCTGTAATCTCCACATGTATTCCGTTTGGACTCCTTTTCCAGAATCATCTTAGGCCCTTCTTCATCAAGGCCGATCCTCCAGGTTGCCTCTGAAAGTTGAAAGAGCCTTTCCATAAGATACCCCCCCTTCCCCGTGCTCTTTTTGGCAAAGGGGAGAGAATGGGGATTCGGTTGGAATAAAAAGAACGGGATTCCCTCTTCCACCATTTCCTCTACCTTTTTCACCATCCTGTCGAAAAGAAGTCGAGTCTCTCTCTCTGGCACATCCTCATCTAAAAATGTAGAGATCGGTCCAAGAAGGATCACTCGTGCGTTGGGGAGGTTACCCATTCTCCCTTCTTCCCTGAGCAAAGCGATGAGTTTTTCTTCAACGAGCGTCACCATCTGATAACAGGTAAATGCCCTGGCAATCCGGATCCTCTCGAGAAGGTCTTTGGGGGGAATGGATGCTTTCTTTGCAAAAGTGGAGACTGCGTAAGGATCGAAACGATTCGCTCCATCTAATACAACGACATCCTTCCCTTGGCCCGCCATCCATCCTGCAATATAGGAAGAAATCTCTCCTATTCCCTCCCCCCAGAAAAGAACCTTTCTGAAAAGGAGGGTGGGCATCAGTTGTGACAAGATTTGATCCACGGAAGTCTCTACGGGTAAATTCACCGGTCCTCTCTCGTAAGGCACAAAGGGCATAGCTCAGAAAACCGAAGTCACCAATTCCAAATCCCAAATAAGCTCTTTGTTTCGAATTTGGGTCATTGGGGCTTGAGCGGGATTTGGTGGTTCCATATCGCCATGCTTTCTGTTCTATGGGCTACGGGTAGGGTCAACACTTCCTAAACACTCCGATTACCTTTCCGAGGATTTGAACCTCTCCGGATCCCTCCTCAACCTGAATCGTCTCCCAGCTCTCGTTGTCGGGCTTTAATTCAATCTTTTTTCCCTTTTTGAAAAACCGTTTCACGGTCGCTTCCTCCCCAACCAGTGTTACGACCACATCCCCATTCTCCGCTACGGGCTGGGAACGGACGAGGACATAGTCGTCGGGGAGGATGAAAGGCGACATGCTATCCCCCTTCACTTTCAGAAGGAAGACTTCTTTTCCCTTGACCCATTCCGAAGGGAGCGGAATCGTACCCTCCAAATGCTCTACAGCCAGAGTGGGTTTCCCAGCGGCCACTCTGCCGACGACAGGAATCTCCCGAATCGGCAGCTTCCCTTCTTTCCTTGGGCCTCCGTAGGCGTCGTCTCTCAAGCGCGAACCGTAGGGTTCACTCTCTTGGAAGATCAGAAGCTCCAAGCCTCTCGACATAGAAGCCTGTCGTCTCAAATAGCCCTTTTTCTCCAGCGCCTTGAGATGATCGAAGACTGCCCGAGGGTAGATCTGAAAATGTTCGCCGATCTCTCTCACCGAGGGAGGGAAACCTCTCTCTTTAATAAACCCTCTGATAAACTCGAAAATCTCCTTCTGCCGAGACGTCAGTTCCATCTCTCCTCCATGAATCCGAAGCATGAAATCCCTTGCAGGCGAAATTTGAAACAGACACGAATTTTCGAAACCCAGAGCCCGGGCGAAAAACCTTAAATTTTGGACATTTGAGATTGATTCAGGATTTGCCCTGGGACCAAATTTCACGCCTTATATATACTATACATTTGTTTAGTTGTCAAGTGGAATCTTTCCAGAGAGGTAACCGCTCACTCTACCGGGGAAATTCCACGGAATCGGACAGGCCCAATCTTCCCCACGCTTTCGTGAGGCATTACCCAGAGGAGTGAACCATCCATTATGCGAGGGAGTTCGCTCCTCTCACTCACGAGTTACTCCAAGGAAGTTTTGGCAAAAAAGATAAATCGCTTTCCAACATTGTAATTACTCCAATCTTTGGGTTAAAATTCCCTTGCATACGATCCCGAACCGTCAATTTCTACCCAACAAGTGGTTTCGCCTTCACATGTGGGAGCGTGTCAAGGAAGATATTCGAACTATTAAGGAAAGGGACCCTGCCGCAAAGAGCACGTTAGAGATCCTTCTCTGTTACCCGGGTCTCCATGCCATTTGGCTACACCGCGTTGCCCATTTCCTCTATCGATACAAATGGTATACGACGGCTCGCCTCATCTCGCATATCAATCGGTGGCTTACCGGAATCGAGATTCATCCAGGGGCCAAGATCGGAAGGAGGGTCTTCATCGATCACGGAATGGGGGTCGTGATCGGCGAGACAACCGAGATCGGAGACGACTGCTTGATTTATAAGGGCGTCGTCCTGGGCGGGACGACCCTGGAAAAGAAGAAGCGTCATCCTACTTTGGGGAACCGCGTCATCGTTGGGTCCAACTCAACCATCCTGGGAGCGATTACCATTGGAGACGGCGCAAGGATTGGTTCCGGCTCCGTGGTTGTAAAATCGGTCCCTCCCGGTGCCACAGTCGTAGGCGTTCCAGGCCGAATTGTAGAATCTCTAACCCCAGAGAAAGAAGAACTCGACTTCGAACACGGAAACCTTCCAGATCCGCTATCCGACATCATGAAGATGCTCCTCCAGCTTCATAACAAATTGGAGGAGAGGGTCAAGCGACTGGAGAATCAAAGTGAAAAGAATCCTACCCGTTGAGGAGTGAGACATGGCAAAATATCCCAGATTTTTGATGGAACATTTTCAGAATCCGAGAAATGTTGGGGAGATCCCCGAAGCCGATGGGGTGGGAACCGTGGGCAATGCTTCGTGCGGGGACATTATGCAACTATTTATCAAGGTCAACGGGAACAGGATCGTCGATGCCAAATTCAAGACCTTCGGTTGCGGAGCGGCGATCGCTACAAGTTCGATCCTCACCGAACGGATCAAAGGGGCCACCTTTGAGGAGGCCCTCAGGATCTCAGAGGAGACTGCGAAGGAGGTTCTTTCCCAATTACCGAAGGAGAAGATCCCCTGCTTCACTCTGGCCACCGATGCGTTGAAACTCGCTATTGAAGAGTGCCGGTGCAAGGGCACAGGGGTCCACGAAAAGGGCGGCTTCGATCCAAAGGACTTAGAAAAGACGTAGAAGGGACAGGGCATGACCAAAGAAGAGAAGGTTGTCCTCCTCGTCAATCCGAATCGTGTATTGGAGCAACTGATCAGGAATTTTATTAAGGAGAACGAAGAGAACCGAAGGACCCAACTCGACGGGGGCGTCTATTGGGAAGAACCCCTCGTGGGCTTTGCTTCGGGGCTCAACCCCCTCTTCTTCGACTACAAAAACATCATCGGCCCTTTCCATCTCACACCCAGAGAAATCATAGGAGCTGCTTTAAAGGAGAGGGGCAGAGAGCTTCTCCTTTCCGAGATGGAAGAGATCAGCGTCATTTCGTGGATCCTCCCCGCCGCAGAGGATATCCGCCTTAGTAACCGAAAGGAGGAACAATTTCCCTCAAGACTTTGGGCTTATGCCCGAGAATTCGGCGAAGCGTGCAATGACGCATTGAGGCGCCATGTAGTGAGCTTTTTGGAGGACCTCGGATACATTTCTGTAGCGCCTGCTCTTCTCCCTTCATTTCAATACATCCGCGATGAGAAAGTTGGCTGGGCCTCCCCCTGGTCAGAACGCCACGTGGCCTATGTCTGTGGTCTCGGAACGTTCAGCCTCAATGATGGCTTCATTACCCCGAAGGGAATCGCTGTTAGAATTGGTAGTGTCGTGACCCTCTTGAAGCTGATCCCAAGCGAGCAAAGGTACCGTCACTACAGGGAAAACTGTCTCGTGTTTCGAAATGAAGAATGCGGAAAGTGCATTGGTCGTTGCCCTGCCGGAGCCATTAGCGTAAGCGGCCATGACAAAGAGAGATGTCGTGCCTATATCAACTCCGAGCCACTCAAATCGAAACGCCTGGAGTACGGATTGAGAAATCCTCCCCCCTCCTGTGGCCTTTGCCAAACCGCTGTCCCCTGCGAATTCCAAATCCCAAGGCCCAACCTGATCGCCTGACCTATCCCTGGACCTCTTTCCTTTCTCGAATCGCAACCCATCCCATCCGGATGAACGACCCCCAGACCCCCCTCATAAAAACACTACGACGGGTACTCTCTCTTGACAAGAATAAACCAGGGGTTACTTGAAATCAGTCATTCCTCTTGACAGGCCGCATCGAATCCGTTATGGTTGGTTTCAGTACGCTCTGATTATTCTGATTTCATTGAAACATCTCAAGGGGGACGGAATGGCCAAAAAGAGAACCTCTTGCGCGGAACCGTCCGCCGGAAAGGCCAGTTGCTGTAAGGTTGAATCGTTGATCCCTGTCGATGAACGTGGGCAGATGGTGCTTCCCAAGGAGGTGCGAGAGAGGGCAAATATTCGGCCAGGAGACAAGCTGGCCCTGGTCTGTTGGGAAAAGGACGGGAAGATCTGCTGCATGAGTTTGGTCAAGGCCCAAGATTTTTCCGACATGGTGCGAGGGGCACTCCAGCCCATGATGAAAGATATGGTTGAGATACGATCGAGTCGATAGATTCAAGGGTCCCGTAAGACAGAGTCAAGGAGGGGATTGATGGCTCACGAGAGGATCAAAGAGGCTGTAAGGGCCAGGTATGGAAGGATAGCGAGACAAAAGACGTCCTGCTGTGGTCCTGAGACGTCTTGTTGCGGAAGTATGAATGCGGCGCAAGACATTGGCAGAAAAATTGGATACTCGGACGAAGAGATGAAACTGGTTCCCGAGGAAGCGAATCTTGGCCTTGGCTGCGGCAATCCTGTGGCACTGGCTTCTCTGCGTGAAGGAGAAATCGTTCTCGATCTTGGCTCGGGTGCGGGTTTCGACTGCTTCTTAGCCGCAAAGAAAGTCGGAGAGAGAGGAAGGGTCATCGGTGTGGACATGACTCCCGAAATGGTTGAAAAGGCGAATGAGAATGCCAAGAAAAATAATTTCAGGAACGTAGAGTTCAGGCTTGGTGATATCGAGGCCCTGCCTGTCGAGAACGGTTCGGTCGATGTCGTCTTGTCGAATTGTGTGATCAACCTCTCCGTCGATAAGGCAAGGGTCTTCAGGGAAGCCTTCAGGGTCTTGAAGCCTGGAGGGAGGCTTTCAATTTCGGACATCGTCCTCCTCAAGGAACTTCCTCGCTCCCTCAAGGAGAGTATCGACGCCTACGTGGCATGCGTTTCAGGGGCCGTGATGAAGAGCGAGTACCTCAGGAACATCGAGGCCGGCGGTTTCCAGGACGTTCGGGTGATCGAGGAGACCGCTTTTCCCGTTGAGCTGATGACGAACGATCCAACGGCAAAAGAGATGCTCGAAAATTTAGGGATGGGATTTGACGAAGTGAGAAGACTTGCAGGTTCGGTCGTTAGCATAAAGGTCTCCGCGGTTAAACCCCTAACGGGAGAAGAGGCATAGAGCGAGGCCTGCTTGAATGGAGCCTGTAGCTGCCTTCCTAGCGGATGGGCCTGGGATTAAGGACCTGCTTTCTTCCTGCGGACTGCCCCACGAGGACATCGCTCAGGAGCATCTGCGGCATTTTTGGGTCTTGAAGAAAGAGACCAAGGTGATCGGTGTCGTTGGCCTCGAACCGTTCGCCTCCTCTGGTCTCCTCCGTTCTCTCGCGGTCGATCCCCGTTACCAACATCGAAGTCTCGGCTCCCGATTAGCCCGACACGCCGAAGAATATGCCCGTTCGCTCAAGCTCCAAAAACTCTACTTGCTCACGACAACTGCCGAGGGCTTTTTTGCCAAACGGGGGTACGAAAGGGTTCCAAGGGGGGTAGTGCCAGAGCAGATTCAGCGCACTGCGCAATTTCGAAGTCTCTGTCCCGTGACCGCGGTCTGCATGGTAAAGTCTCTTTGAAGCCCTATCCCATTTTCTTCGATGTCCCGCCCTCCATTCTTAAATCCGTTCCCTTTCTGGGAAAACAGGAGTTTCCCCCCATATCGTCGATTTAAGGGGTCCTTGCCTTGGGGCCTAAAGAATTAGTTCGATCTTGACATTCTTTGCTTTTTGGACTATATGACTATTGAATCATAGAATCATAGAGGGACCCATGGAGGAAAAGGTCATTGAATTGAAGGCGGAAATCCTAAAGGCCTTGGCACAGCCCACCCGGTTGAAGATCCTCGAGTGCTTGCGTCACGGAGAGAAGTGCATTTGTGAAATCGTTCCAGCCGTTAATGGAGAACAGTCGAACATCTCTCGCCACATCTCCATGATGCAGAAAAGCCATCTGGTTACAACCCGGAAGGATGGGGTGAGGGTGATGGTGAATGTGAAGGATCCTATGGTCTTTGAAATCTTGGACAAGGTCAGTGCCCTCCTTAAGAGTCAGATGAGGGAACAGAAAAAGCTTCTTGCTCGAATCTGAGTGAACTTACGAGAAAGGAAGTCGTTGGAATGTTTATTCTTGAGCTGATCTATGCCGGTCTGGAGGCCCTAAAGGAATACATCGCTCTCCACGTGATCACCTGTCTCATCCCAGCCTTCCTTCTGGCAGGAGCGATGGTAGCCTTCATCTCAAAGGAGACCATTATCTCCTATCTGGGAGCGGCCGCAAGCAAGATAAAATCGTTTGCCTTGGCCAGCGGAGGGAGTTTTTTCGTGGCAGCGTGTTCCTGCACCGTGATTCCGGTCTCCGGCGGTTTATATTACGCCGGTAGCGGAATTGGACCAGCCTTTATCGTCCTCTGGGTGGCACCGGCTGCAAATATCCTGGCCATTGTCTACACGGGAGCGATTCTCGGTGCCGAAATGGTAATCGTACGAATTCTCTCAGCCCTTGCGATGGCTTTTGTGGTGGGTTGGGTGACGAGTTCCGTATTTCGCCGGGAAGAAGCAACAAGAGAAGGAGCCAGGATTCAATTAAATCCGGGAGCAGGCAGAATTGTTGCACGCAAGGACCTCGTCTTGCTTCTCCTGGTAGTAGCCACCTTGCTCGCACCTAACTATCTTGTTCAGAAAGGCCCCTACCTCCATAAGGTCTACGTTTGGGCTACGGGGATGGTAACCATCGCCATTTATGCCTTCAAGGTTAAGTCCATCGAAGAAATCCGCCAGTGGATGAGTGAAACCTTGTGGTTTGTAAGAATCATTCTCCCGTTGCTTTTAGGGGGCGTCTTCCTCGTGGGCATTATTGGAAAACTTCTCCCTCAGCAGTGGGTCGAAAATTGGCTTGGCGGAACCGGTCTTTTTGCTTCTTTTCTTGCTACGGTTATCGGCCAAACGATGTACTTTGCGACGATGACCGAAGCTCCATTTGTTCACAAGATGTTAGGCTTGGGGATGGGAAAGGGACCTGCGTTGGCTCTTCTTCTCACAGGCCCGGGAATGAGCCTTCCCAATATTTTAGCCATTATGAAAGTCTTTGGCTTCAAGAGAGGGATCGTCTACGTTCTACTCATTTGCGTTTTGGGAACTTTTGTCGGATGGTTTACGGGAAATTTCATTTTTTCGTAAACACCTTGGACGAATATCACGAATCAAATTGAATGACACGAACTCAATTCTGGAGATTGCGCTTTGCCGCATGCCCTCTGCGCTTTGCTATTTAAAATCAACGGAGGTGACCTATGAAGAAGATCGAAGTGTTAGGGATGGGTTGACCCAAATGCAATCAGCTCGAGGAGCGAGTTAAGGAGGCAGTGAAAAATTTGGGCATTGAAGCAGAGGTGGTCAAAGTAAAGGATATCAAGACGATCTCAAATTATGGTGTGTTGATCACTCCGGCTCTGGTTGTCGATGGTGTGGTGAAAGTTGCGGGGAAAGTTCCAAAAGTTGAAGAGATTAAAGAATGGATTAAATAAAGAAAGGGGAAATGCAAATAGAAGAAAAATGCTTATGTGAGCCGCATGCTGGATTCAATATCGACGAGTATGTCGAGATTACGAGCATGGGCATCGAGAAGAACCACGACTTGAATCCCCCCGCTCCTGACGTCGAAAAGGTGACAAATCATTTGGCCTCTCGCATCTCCGAAAGAAGGGGGTCTAAGATGTTTGAGGGGAAACACTAATGAAAAAATGGGTCATTGCCTTTTTGGGCCTTATTTTTCTTCTCCAGACCCGATGTTTACAGGCTCAGCAATCCTTCTCCCTTCCGATGTATCTTTTCTATGCGGAGGACTGCCCAAGCTGCCACGCCGTTCTCCAAAACTACCTTCCTACGCTCAGATCCATGTACCCCTTCTTAGAAATCAAGACATTTGATTTGGCGAACCCAGCCTACTACGAGGCCCTTGCCAAACTGGAGCAGAGGTACGACCGGAGGGGCAGCGAACTCCCCATCATCTTCATCGGAGATCAAATGCTCTCCGGGGAACGGGAAGTCAGGGAGCGGCTTGATCTTCTGATCCTTGAGTACCAGATGAAAGGGGATCTCGTTCCCCCCTTGCCTCCTCTTGAGACCGCAGAGGTTCCCCATTCCCCTGCACGCGCCGCCAGCAAAGCTCCGGTGGAGCTCGCCTATTTTTACCAAGTGGGATGCCCCCATTGTGATCGCGTTGGTTACCTGTTGAAATACCTTTTAAAAAAATATCCCCATTTAACAATACGGCACATTGACCTCAACACTCCCGATGGCAAAAGATTGAATGAAACTCTGTCAAACCGTCTGAACCTTCCCTCGGAAAAGCGCCTGATTGCCCCGAGCATCTTTCTGGGAAATGACTTCCTTGCACCTCAGGACATCACAGAATCTAAGGTTGAGTCACTGATTCAGAAGTACGAAAAGATAGAGACCAAGGCAACCTTAGAAGTAGCAGCGGAGGAAATCCAAAAAGCGGATGCATCGATTGTGGAGCGATTCAAGTCCTTTGGAATCCCCGCTGTTCTTCTCGCAGGCTTGATCGAAGGGCTAAATCCCTGTGCGCTGGCCACGCTCGTCTTTTTTATCTCCTATCTCACCATGGTGGGTCGAAAGCGAAAAGAAATCTTCTGGGTGGGAATGGGGTTCACGGGGGCAGGCTTCCTCACCCACCTATTGCTTGGCCTTGGGATCCTCGGTTTCGTCCGCCACCTTTCGTTCCTGCCCTTCTTTACCCGAATCGTTTATTTCATCACCTTTCTCCTTTCCGTATTTCTCGGGATCCTCAGCCTCTACGATTACCTCCAACTCAAGAGAGGCCGACCCTCCAAGATGACCCTTCAGGTGCCAAATTCCCTGAAGAAGAGGATTCACCGAATTATCCGAACAAGAGAAGGGGAGCTCGATGCGAATAAACAGGGTAGGCCTACCCGATTTCTCTTTGCAGCGGTAGTCATTGGATTCATCGTCACCCTTCTACAATCCACCTGTACCAGCCAGGTCTATCTTCCCACGATCCTCTTTGTCACCAATATCCCATCCCTTCGAGAAAGTGCTATCTTTTACCTTATTCTCTACAACATCGTTTACATCCTGCCGCTCGTAGCCATTTTCGTGATTGTCTACTGGGGAACCACCTCGGAACAACTTTCCTTCTTTATTCAAAGGAGGACATCCACCATCAAGCTACTTACCGCCCTCTTCTTCTTCGCACTTGCAGGGGTATTGATCATCCTTTTCTTCTGAGGACACCATGTTAACGAGTTCCTACAAAATCAATCGCATCCTTCCTTGCATCTCCGACCCGGAGAAGATCCGGGTCATCGCAGAAGTGTCCGGTGAGATTCATGAAGTCTTTCCCTATCTCAATCCAATCATCAAAGGATGCATCTACAATCATCCGGCGCTCACCCTCACCATCAGGAAAGAGGAAAAACTGATCACTCTCCATGCCAACCACATCACCATGACCTTGATTGAGGATTCTGACCGAGGCTTAATAACGAGAAATGACGATGGATGATATCTTTGAGACAATCCTCAACCTTAAAAACAGGATATCCCTTGACAGAGACGTTTCGACCCAGGAGAGAAAAAATCGCCGAAGATAAATAAAACCAGACCCAAAAGAGGATTTAGGACATGGCCGACCAAGAAGTCACAAGGGGAGGGGTGAGGGGCCTGAGAACCTGGAAAGGCAACAGTTAGCCGGCCTATATTGAAATTTCCCGATGGGACACGGTTTCGCGTAACGGGATTAGATGAAATCATGGCAGACCTTTACGCTCAGCGCAAAGTGGCGAATCACGAGACTGCCGAAGAAATCCTCGATCGGCTGGAGAAAATCCATAATTATATTCCTCCCTCTGCACGGCGCGAGTATAAAAGCACGCTTCTTCCATGTCTACAAGGAGTACGTGTCCGATCGAAAAAATAGAGATCCCCGGGTCCCAGATGGGTAGATCTTACGCAAACGATTTCACGGAGCTAATAAGATGAAACAAGGGAACAGCAGGATTGCCTTTATTTGTGTCGAAAACGCTCGCCGAAGTCAGATGGCGGAGGGGTTCGCGGAAGCCTTCGGAGAGGGGAAGATAGAGGTCTACAGTGCGGGCTCCAGGCCTGCTTCCTCGATTGACCCGTTAGTCATAGAGGTGATGAAGGAGAAAGGAATTGATCTCTCTCGCAAACGTCCAAAGACTCTGAACGACCTTCCTCCGGTTGAAATGGATTACCTCGTGACCATGGGGTGTGAGGAGACCTGCCCTGCCGTTGCAACGAAAAAGATTATTGAATGGGAGATACCCGACCCCAAAGGGAAGACGATTCAATACTACCGCCAAATCCGCGATCTCATAGAAGATAAGGTGAAAACCCTTCTTCGAGAAGCGAATCAAATAGATCGCACATGAGTTTCCATCGGACTCTCTCTCTGAATTTTCTCCAATATCCCTGCGGTCCTGTTTCGCACTCAAGAGGGATGGGTTACCTGGGATATTGATTTTTTACCCAATATGAGGGATAAAAAGGCTAAAAGTTGAACGACGCTATCTGAAAGGGAGGAGCAATGAAACGGAAAATCCTGATCTTCGGGGTCCCAGGGGTTGCCATCCTTGTGGGAATCATTTTTTTCTACTTTTTCTATCTTGGAAGCCCGAGCCGTCAGGTACTCGCACAGGTCAACGGAGAAAAGATCACCGTCGAGGAATTCAAACAGGAGATTTCCAGGGTGGAGGAACCCTTGAGTCAGATGTACAGGGAAGAACCCGAATCGTTCCTTGAGCAAATAATTATAAAAAGACTCCTGTTACAAGAAGCGAAGAAGGAGGGTATCTCTCCACCAGTGAGAACCTACAAGGACACAGACAAGGAGGCTCTATCGCCAGAGGGATTTCTCATCTCTGAGTTGATGAAAAAGAAATTTTCTGCCCCCCCTTCCGTTACAAAGGAGGAGGTCAAGGATTTTTACACCATGTTCAAGAGCCAAATGGGCGGAAAAACCCTGGAACAGGTGTCACCCGTCATTGAACAGCTCATCCGCGAGGGAAAGCAGCAGGAGCAAGTCAGGGTTTACGTTGCAGAGCTACGTAACAAGGCAAACGTAGAAATCGACCAAATTCGTCTCAAAAAGATAGCATCGAAGCCGCCCGAATCCAACACCGACGAAGAATTTAGAAAAGCTCTCGCCAGCGGAAAGCCCGTTCTCGTCGATTTCGGAGCAAACTCCTGCGTTCCTTGCCGTCAGCTAAGGCCCATTCTCAAAGAGGTGAAAAGAGAGTACGCCGAAAAGGTCGAAGTTTTGGTGATCGATGTCTACAAATATCAAGCACTGGCGAGGGAATATAAGATCATGCTGATCCCGACCCTAGTTTTCTTCGACTCGAAAGGAAACGAAGCCTTCAGACACCTGGGCATTCTCGATAAAGAGAAGATCGTGGCGAAGCTCAAGGAGATCGGTATGGCCTCCTGAGCCGATTGCGGATTACAAGCATTTTTTGAAGTGCAATTTCCGATCCAAAATTCAAAAGATTGCTTTGCGCTGACCCCCTCATGACTGTACAGCTCTTCCGGCAACCTGCCGGATCTCAAACGCCTCAGCTTCCTCCGTAACCGATCTTTGCTTTTCCTCCTTCGACGATCACCGGCACCTCTCGTCGTCCACCAGAAAACTTTAGCATTTCTTCCAGCCTCTCACTCTCTGACTCGACATCGTAATAGGTAGCCTTTTCGCCGTAGGCCTTCCTGGCCTCGCGGGTATGGGGTCACCCCGCCTTCCCATAGATGATGACTTTCTCTTTTCGCATATAGCCTCCTCTTATTGTGTGTCTGTATCCTCTGACATATATATCGAATTCCAATCTTTTGGGTCAAGGCTAAATCTCCATCCCAAGTAATCCCTCGCCCTACCGGGGAAATTCGACGGAATCGGACAGGGATGTTGTAGAAAATCTTATTACGGAAACCTCAGCTTCTCCCCTGGTTCAAAGAATCCACTTAAGAATCCGAAGGATTGCTAGTCGTGGGAGAAGTGACCTTTGCCAAATCATCATTTCAGACGATCCCCTTGGTAAGATTTTCGAAGATATCCCTGTCCGATTGCCCGATCTTACCCACGCTCCAGTGAGGAATTACCATCCCAACAAATTTAAGCCCTGAGTAGTTGCTCCTGGAGAGCTGACTTCTTTTAACAGATTACGGAGGAAGAATAGGGAGATACCGAAAAGCAGAAAGCTTACGGAGGGGCTCCGAATACGAGGAGGTGGTACCCACAGCCGGGAAGAATGAAGACTTGACTCCCTTCTTCTGGACCGAAGGGATCTATTGGAAACCTCACTGGCAAAGCCAAAACTGTTTTTGTGGCACGAGGGGGATGCAAAAGAACCCAGGAGCTCTTCAAGACATCCTGTTAAACAGAGTGCACAGCCGACCTGACACAATCCCCCATCAGAGGGGCAATTCTACTCCGATCCCCTTCTCTCTTGCTAACTGATAGATCTTTATGGCCGTGGCCATATCGTCCAGGGCAAGGCCGAGATTCATGCTCATCGTACGCTCTTCGGGCGATTCGCGGCCAGGCTTTAGACCCGCGACAATCTCTCCAAGGTCGGCATACGGTTCGGGGGTCTCTTTGAAGTAACCTTCCCCTCTATAGTAGTTCATCTGTTCGAGGTCATCGGTAGCGAACTTGTCGATCTCACGGAGAGCCTCCCCTCTCCAATAAGAATCGAAGTCGACCGGGGAAGCGAAGGCTCCCTCCGCAAGCCATCCCGATCCAATGAGGGGGTTCGGATTCTTAAGAATGGGGCCACTCGTTACCACAAGATCAAGGCCCACCACTGCCTCATTCACCCGTCTCACTGGTTCGATCTCCAGCCCTAAGGCCTCACTCATCTCAACGGCATACCGTTCGGCAATTTCAGGGTAGAGATCGTAGGCTTTCACTTTCTTGATCTTGAAGAGACAGGAAAGGGCTTCAAGATTACTTCTGCCTTGCACTCCGCAAGCCACGATCCCCACGGTGCTACTATCGGGTCGGGCCAGGTACTTGGCTGCCACAGCCGTGGCCGCCCCCGTGCGCTTGGCCGTGATCCAAGTGCAGTCCATGATGGCAATGGGAATGCCCGACTCTGGATCGTTCAGGACAAGAAGCCCAGTGATGTAAGGAAGCCCTCTTCTTGGGTTGTTCGGATAGCCTGAGACCCATTTGATGCCCGCCGATTCGAGGCTGGGGATGTAAGCCGGCATGGCGTGGATGAATGAGTCAGGACGGGGATGGATCCCAGGCTTAGGGGGCATCTCCGTACGGCCCATGCCTTTCTCTTTAAACATCAGTTCGAGGGCATCGATGATCTCCCGCATAGGGAGATGGATGGTCTCCACATCTCTTCGCGAAAGATACAGAACGGGTGGAAGCTCCATCTTTTACGTCTCCTCCCCTCTTTAAGAGGGTCCCGTCTGGAACGAATCATTCCAGGATCTTCTTCAAAGCCTCTTCTGTCTTCCTGCTTCTCGGCCCCTCGCCCGCAAGATAGAGCATGACGCCCTTACCGCTCTTGAGTGGGATCACCTCAATCTTTCCTTCGGACACCATCCTACTCGTCAATTCGATCGGGTCTTTGTTGAACTGCCTCCGAAAAGCGTCATTGAAGCCACTGAAGACGCTGTGGATCCCGCGGTAAGGCTCTTTCCTCAACTTCCGGATGGCTTCCAATACAAAGGCTTCCTCCGAAAGGGGGGAACCATGACCCTCGTTGATCAATCGAACGATTTCTTCCGCAGAGGGCCTTCGAGGGGCTTCTCCAGGGAGAAAAAGCATAACCCCTCCCTTAAAAGGCCTTGTCTCTATCTTCCCCTCATTCGCAAGTCTTGTCGTGGCCTCTACAGGATTGGTTCCAAAATATCTCCTGAAGGCTTCGTTAAACCCACTATACACGCTGTGAATCCCCCGAAACGGGGTCTTTCTCAATTTCTTGATTGCTTGGACAACAAACTCCTCTTCGGTAAGTTTTCTCTCCTCCTCTGCCATCGGGTCCCCTCCTCTTTAACCAATTGCGCAGGCTTCCTATCACCCCTTCAGCTTCCGAAAATCGAATCCTTCCTCTAAGATGGAATCTCTCAAATGCCTCACGTTGATCTTTTTCTCAATCGCATCGAGGATCTCTTCCCTCCCTTTGGTCTCCCCGAGAAGGATGCAACCGACGATCTTGTCCTCTTTGAAGGTGATCTTGCAGTAGGTGCATTTTTCCCGATCACTCCTGACCACGCACTCGAGCCTCTTTTCCGGATCGATCTCGCCTGCAGCCGTGAGGTCGATTCCTACGACTTTTAGCGTATTCGAAACGACTGTCCCCTCGTAGATCGCTTGTCCACCAGCCATATTCGTCCCTGCAACCTCGCCCTGTCTCTGTGCGGCTGGCCAAATCCCGTAGACGCGACCTCGGTGCTCCGCCACGTCTCCAGCGGCGAAGATCCCTTCTGTCTTGGTTCTCAGTTGGTCGTCCACGAGAATGCCATTCTTCGTCTCCAGTCCACTCACTTTGGCTAACTCAATGTTCGGCCTTACCCCGGCGGAGAGGATCACCATCTGACCTTCCACCACTCTGCCGTCTTTAAGGCGTAATCCTTCTGCCCTCTCTCCTCCCAGGATTTCCTCGGATTGACCGTTCAGGAAAAAAGAGAAACCCATCTCCTCCATCTTCTTCTGCAAGATCTCCGCTCCGGACTCATCCATCTGCCTGGGAAGGATGCGAGGATTGTGCTCAATGACGGAGACCTTTATTCCCCGTCTCAGGAGGGCCCCTCCAGTCTCCAGTCCGACGAGACCTCCTCCGATCAGAATGGCCTGCTTGACCTGGGTGGAAAATTCCTTCATCTCCAGGGCATCCTTGAGGGTCCGAAGCGTGAAGACCCCTTTCTTCTCTACCCCCTTGATAGGAGGGACAAAGGCTTTGGCTCCCGTGGCCATGAGAAGGAGGTCGTAAGGATACACCTTTCCCTTCTTGCTGAAGACCTCTCTCCTGTCGGGCCGGACTCCTTCGATCGGCTCTTCCAAATGGATCGAGATCCTTCTGCCCTCGTAGTACTCTTTGGTATGGATCGTGATATCTTTGAGGGTAACCTCGCCGGCTACGAACTCCGGAAATCGAACTCGGTAGTAGAACGGGTAAGCCTCCTCTGTGAAGATATGGATCTCCCCTTCGGGATCCGCCTCTCTGATCTTGATCGCTGCCCTTGCCCCCGCCACACCGTTCCCAATGATAAGATACCGTTTCACCTTCCCTCTCCCTTCTAACCCGCGTGTCCGTTTCCCTGTTCCGTTAGCGCCTTGCCCAAGCTCGAGATGTTCTAAAGAGGCTTCATGGCATCTCTGAGCTCCCGAGCCAGGATGTCCACTGTCCCTCGGGTACCCCCTGTCAATTTCTGTTTCCACTCCCCATCCGTCTCGAAACGCGCCTCCCCAATCCGTTCGCCCCAGGGTCGAATCGCCTCCCGAATACCGAAGTAGTCAAATGGGTCGTCCTTCAATTCCCGCGACCTCGCCATCACATCCGGACTCACTCGTATGAAGGCACGGAGCGCTGCCCCTGTCTTAATGCTATACTTGCGGCTACTCCAGGCCTTTGGAAAGATCGCCAAGATGGCTTTGAAGTAGTTCAAGAAGAACCGCTTTCCATTCTGCTCGAACTCTTTGAATCGATTCGCCCCCCCGAGCTTTTCAATGTTGCCAAAAAGGTCGACCATCTCCTCGGCCAAGGAAGCCTGAGAGACTCTTCCTTTTCCAACCCCCAGGATCTTAATCTCTCCGTGCAGAGGAGAGCTCTCCTCTTCATTGAGCGTACGAATGATATCGTGAGCCAGGGCTTGATAAGCATCGGTATAGAGCCTCCGACCAGCCAACGAGATAAGGTGAGAAGGGTTGAGGCGGGTATGCTTGGCATTAATCGTTACGAATAGCTCCACCGTCTGCCGGGCATCCAGCGTATCGAAAAGGACGGCCGGCACGTCAATCTTTAGGTCCATCTCGGGCTGAGCGCTCAGGGCCAAGAGGCGATGCTGGCCGTCGAGACATCGAAGGATCCCTGGTTCCTCTGGAATCCGAAGCATCCCCAGGTTCGGATTCTTTCCGATAGGTGAGAACGTAAGCTTCTTCTCCGTGATCATGATCACGGCTCCGGGGATGGCGGGGAGATTCTGAGACTCTTTGCAATCCATATAGTACTGGACCAGTTCCCGAATCTTTTTCCGAATCATCGGCCTCTGAAAGGCCGCTTCGCTCTGCCCAATCCGCTTTTCCAGCATCTCCCAATTGATGGCAGAAGTTTTGGCCACCTTTCTCTTCTTTTTCTCCTCTTCCCCCCGCGAATAGCTCAGGACTTCAAATTTCACCAATTTCTGAATATCTGTGGAGGTGAAGGACGTTTGATAGAAATCGACTCCGAACTGCCGCACCCTATGGGCTGGAACATGAATCATGAAGCACCACCTCCTTGTTCTTGAAAGTGAGAAGTAGAAACTTATAATTTTATAGATACCAGAATTCTCTATCCCAAACAAGGGGATTCTCGAGGCTCGAGTAATCCCTCCCTCTACCGCAGAAATTCAACCGAATCGGAAAGGGATATCGGAGAAAATCTTATAGCGGAACCTTTCAGCCTGTTCCCGGGCTTGGACAGTCCAATTAGAAATTGGGAGGACTCTCCTGTCACAGGTGAAGCGACCTTTGCCAAAGGATCATCCCAAATCGTGAAGAGAGGCGAAGGTCCTATGTCGATCCCCGTTTTGGCGTCAAAATACCCTTGCTCCTCTCCTTTCCATCGAAGAGGCGTTCAAAACCCAGGTGAATGCGGTTCGAAAGGTTGGCAATGCAGGAAGGAAAAACGTCCTATTGGGAAAGGCAAATCAGTGATTGGGATGAAGGGCAGGGTTTAAACTGGTCTTTTCTGTCGCCGAAGCCCCTTCATAAGGGAACCCGGTTCAGAAGCATAATCCCCGTGTGATAGCAGCAGCACGCACTATCGAAGCTATTGTCGAAAACCCTCTTCTTCCCATCCTGAAAGAGGACGCGCACGTAGCAAAGACCACCCGGAACGTCAGAGGACCAGGTCTCGATCACGACCCCGCATCCCCAAGACTTAAACTTCTTGTGATAGACCCTATCCCCTACTTTGAGATAAGTCCGTCTTTCCGCCCCCGATTTCACCCCTGAGGAAGTCTCGGTCTTTCGTTGTGGAAGAAGTTTCTTCAATCGTCCATCTCCTGAATCCAGTATAGCTCCCTTCCATTATTTCCGCAAGGAAAATTTTCTGAAGTTCGTAATCGCTCGGTCGACCGCGGAAATTCAATGGAATCGGACAGGGATGTCAGAGAAAATCTTAGAGCGGAAACCTCCGCTCCTCCCCTATCCCTTTGCCAAAAGATCATTTCAGACCGTCCGCTTCATAAGATTTCCGAAGACCTTCCTGTCCCACCCTTTCTCTCCCACCTCCGGTGGATCCAGAGCCAGTGTTCAGGGTACTGGCGAACCATGGATTCCAAGCAATGGGTGAACCGCTGCGTATTGACCTCGATATCCTTCCTGAAATCTCCAGTCCGAACCAACTCGATCGGCTTCTGAATGACCAATCGATGTCTCCTAAATCCATCGCGAATCATAAAGGCAGGAACGACCGGGGCTTCGCTCTTCAACGCCAGGAAAGCCAAACCCGTTGCAGTCGGTGCGCTTTTCCCAAAGAAGTCCACCCAAACCCCCTTGCTCCTCTTCGCCCGCTGATCAACCAGGATGGCCACCAACTTATTCTTACTCAGAGCAGCTAAGCTTTTTCGCCTTCCATCGTCGGGAGTGATGATCTCCAGGCCTGCTTTCCTCCTGATCTCATTCACCCATTGATCGATTCTTCTCTGTCTCAACGGTTTGGCAATCGCGACGATCGGATAGCCGATCACCCTCGCCATAAAGCCCATCAACTCCCAGTTCCCGAAGTGACCGATGAGGAGAAGCCCACGTTTCTCCTTCTCGAGTAACTTCAGTCCCTCCTCAAGCCCTTCAATCCGCACTTTCCGGCGATAGGCCTCTTGATCCATGCTGGGAATTCTCAGAAACTCGATCGCTGTCATCCCAACGTATTCCAGCGACCTTCTCGCTATGGCACGCCTCTCCTTTTCTGACTTCTCTCGCCCGAAGGCAATGCGAAGATTCCGAAGAGCCACCCCCCGGTGCTCCCAATCCAAATAGTAGGCCGCCTTCCCAATCTGTCTCCCGACCCAGAGGGCAAGGCCCTCCGGCATCCGGCCGATGAGAAAGCTCAATCCTCGCAGCAAGAGGTAGACGAAATAGTCCCACATGGTTCCACTTCAAAACATCGGTGTCCGAAGGAAAGCTGACCTTTCTCTCCGACCTATCCACGGGGGATCGAAGAGCACCGATTTCTCGATAAACGATACTCCCTTAGTCCTCTCCGTCATAAGGCAGGGCTTCGTCGATCAACATGATGGGAATATCGTCTTTGATCTGATACAAGAGCCGGCAGGATTTGCAGATCAAGCCATCCCCCGCGCGGTTCAAGAAGATCTCTCCCTTACACTTCGGACATGCCAGAATTTCCAAGAGCTCCTTGCTCAGCGCCATGGTTCTTCTCCCTCGCTTCCTTTTGCCTTCTCTCTTCGCATTCCAGGATCCACTGCACCGCTTCGTAAAGGTCCGTAGCCACGTAATCCGGCTTCACGCTCCACTGGTCCCGATGGGATTCCCATTCCCCTTTCCCGTACCCGGTAAGGACCAGAATTCCCTTGGCT
>FWPV01001851.1_pt1 | contig 54822 bp, 56 predicted proteins | sample 2228371 | NCBI WGS metagenome assembly FWPV01 (sample SAMEA103939776, study PRJEB20133) | metagenome
CCGGCCGCCCCCGCTGGCGGCTGCGGCGCGTCCTGCGCCTGCCACTGAGCCCCGCCGATCCATGGGCGCCCTGCGCAAATGGCTGTTCTCGGGCCTGCTGGTCCTGGTGCCGCTCATCATCACCCTGTGGGTGCTCGACTGGGTGGTCGGCACCCTGGACCAGACCCTGAGAATCCTGCCCACGAGCTGGCAGCCTGACCAACTGCTGGGCATGCACATTCCCGGCCTGGGCGTGGTGTTCGCCCTGGTGGTGCTGCTGTCCATCGGCGCACTGGCGTCCAACATCATTGGCAACCGCATCGTCACCTGGTGGCACGCGCTGCTGCACCGCATTCCCGTGGTGCGTTCCATCTACTCCGGGGTCAAGCAGGTGTCCGACACCCTGTTCTCGGAGAAGGGCAACGCCTTTCGCAAGGCGGTGCTGGTGCGCTGGCCGCACGACCAGATGTGGACCATCGGTTTTCTCACCGGCACGCCCGCGGGCAATGTGCTGGAGCACCTGCAAGCCCAAGGCGGTGACGAGGCGTTCGTGAGCGTCTACGTGCCCACCACCCCAAACCCCACCGGGGGCTATTTCGTCATGGTGCGCCAGCGCGACTGTGTCGAGCTGTCCATGAGCGTGGACGAAGCCCTCACCTACATCGTCTCCATGGGCGTCATCGTGCCCGGCGGGCCGAAGAACCCGGCGGTCAAGGCCGCCATCGCCACCCCCTGATCGACCACGCGGGCCTGCCCGCGACACCCAAGAAAGAAGTACCGAAATGGCCATGCGCTCCCACTACTGCGGTCTGGTGACCGAAGCCCTGATGGGCCAAACCGTCACGCTCGCCGGCTGGGTGAACCGCCGCCGCGACCACGGTGGTGTCATCTTCATTGACCTGCGCGACCGCGAAGGCACGGTGCAGGTGGTGTGCGACCCCGACCGCGCCGAGATGTTCAAGACCGCCGAAGACGTGCGCAACGAGTTCTGCGTGCAGGTGGTCGGTCTGGTGCGTGCGCGCCCCGAAGGCACCACCAACGACAACATCAAGAGCGGCAAGATCGAGGTGCTGTGCCACGAACTGAAGGTGCTCAACCCCTCGGTCACGCCGCCCTTCCAGCTCGACGACGATCACCTGTCGGAGACCACCCGCCTCACGCACCGAGTGCTCGACCTGCGCCGCCCCTACATGCAGCGCAACCTGATGCTGCGCTACCGCGTGGCCATGGAAGTGCGCAAGTTCCTCGACGCCGAAGGCTTCGTGGACATCGAAACCCCCATGCTCACCAAGAGCACGCCCGAAGGCGCGCGCGACTACCTGGTGCCCAGCCGCGTGCACGACGGCCAGTTCTTCGCGCTGCCGCAGTCGCCCCAGCTCTTCAAGCAGCTGCTGATGGTGGCCGGCTACGACCGCTACTACCAGATCACCAAGTGCTTCCGCGACGAAGACCTGCGCGCCGATCGCCAGCCCGAATTCACCCAGATCGATATCGAGACCTCCTTCCTCACCGAGGAAGACATCCGCGCGATGTTCCAGGGCATGATCAAGACGGTGTTCCACAACACCATGGGCGTTGACCTGGGCGACTTCCCCGTGATGCCCTTCGCCGAGGCCATGCACCGCTTCGGCTCGGACAAGCCCGACCTGCGCGTGAAGCTGGAGTTCACCGAGCTCACCGACGTGATGGGCGACGTGGACTTCAAGGTCTTCAGCGCCCCCGCGCAGATGAAGAACGGCCGCGTGGTGGCCCTGCGCATTCCCGGTGGCGGCGAGATGAGCCGCAGCGAGATCGACGCCTACACCGAGTTCGTCAAGATCTACGGCGCCAAGGGCCTGGCCTGGATCAAGGTGAACGACGTGAGCAAGGGCCGTGACGGCCTGCAAAGCCCGATCGTGAAGAACCTGCACGACAAGGCCATCGCCGAGATCCTGTCGCGCTCGGGCGCGCAGAACGGCGACATCCTGTTCTTCGGTGCCGACAAGGCCAAGGTGGTGAACGACGCCATCGGCGCTCTGCGCGTGAAGATCGGCCACGGCGAATTCGCCAAGAAGACCGGCCTGTTCGAAGACCGCTGGGCCCCGCTGTGGGTGGTGGACTTCCCCATGTTCGAGTACGACGAAGAAGCCGACCGCTGGACCGCCGTGCACCACCCCTTCACCGCGCCCAAGGACGGTCACGAAGACCTCATGGACACCGACCCGGGCCAGTGCATCGCCAAGGCCTACGACATGGTGCTCAACGGCTGGGAACTGGGTGGTGGCTCCATCCGCATCCACCGCGCCGACGTGCAGAGCAAGGTGTTCTCGGCCCTGAAGATTGGCCCCGAGGAAGCCCAGCTCAAGTTCGGCTTCCTGCTGGACGCGCTGCAGTACGGCGCGCCCCCGCACGGTGGCCTGGCCTTCGGCCTGGACCGCCTCATCACGCTGATGACCAAGGCCGAGTCGATCCGCGACGTGATCGCCTTCCCCAAGACCCAGCGCGCCCAGTGCCTGCTGACCCAGGCCCCCAGCCCGGTGGACGAGAAGCAACTGCGCGAACTGCACATCCGCCTGCGCAACGTGCAGCCCGCGGCCTGACCGGCCTTTGGCTTTGCGTCAGAATGAAAAGGCACCTTCGGGTGCCTTTTTGCATTCCGTCATGGCGCTGACCCGTCCCTTCAAGATTCCCCAATCGGTGCTGGTGGTGATTCACACCCCGGCACTTGACGTGTTGCTGATCGAGCGGGCCGACGCGCCCGGCTTCTGGCAGTCGGTCACCGGCGCCAAAGACTTCGACGGTGAGCCGTTCGAGCAGACCGCCGAGCGTGAGGTCTGGGAGGAAACCGGGCTTGATGCCCGCGCGCCCGGCCATACCTTGAGTGACTGGGGGCTGGAGAACGTGTACGAGATCTACCCCCAGTGGCGCCACCGCTATGCGCCCGGGGTCACGCACAACACCGAGCACCTGTTCGGCCTGTGCATCCCCGCCGCGGTGCCGGTGCGGCTGAGCCCGCGCGAGCACCGCGACCAGGTCTGGCTGCCCTGGCGCGAAGCGGTGGATCGGTGTTTTTCCCCTTCGAATGCGGAGGCCATCACCTGGCTGCCACGGCGGCTGGGCGGTGGCATGATTTGACGATGAGCACATTGCGCGTGGCGACCTACAACATCCACAAGGGCGTGCAGGGCTTGGGCCCTGGGCGCCGGCTGGAAATCCACAACCTCGCGCACGCAGTCGAGCAGTTCGATGCCGACATCGTCTGCCTGCAAGAGGTGCGCAGCCACCACCGCAAGCTGGAAAAGCGCTTCACCCATTGGCCCGAGGTGGGGCAGGCCGGCTACCTCTCACCCGAGGGCTACGAGGCCGTCTACCGCACCAACGCCATCACCCGCCATGGTGAACACGGCAACGCGCTGCTCTCGCGCTGGCCGGTGCGCGACGTGAAGCACACGGACGTGTCCGACCACCGCTTCGAGCAGCGTGGCCTGCTGCACGCCGAGGTGGAGGTCGAGGGCAGCGCTGTGCACGTGGTGGTGGTGCACCTGGGGCTGATTCACGCCAGCCGTGAGCGCCAGGTTCAGCGATTGGGCGATTTCATTGCGCGTGAGGTACCAGGTGCTGCCCCCCTGATCGTGGCCGGCGACTTCAACGACTGGGGCGCGCAGCTCCTCAAGCCCATGGCTGACCTGGGCCTGCGCACCTTTGAAGACATCCGCCTGCCTACCTTTCCCGCGCGCCTGCCGCTGCTGCACCTCGATCGCATCTTTGTGCGCGGGCTGCGGCCGCTGTCGGCGCACGTGCCCCATGGCCGGGCCTGGTCGCGCATGTCTGACCACCTGCCCCTCATTGCAGAGTTGGGCTTGTGAGCCGCTCGATCGGACTGATGCGCCGAGGGCACCAACTGTTGTTGTTGCAAGGCGGCGCCGAGTTCTTTCCCGCCCTGGTCGAGGCCATGGACGCAGCCCGCCAGGTGGTGCACCTGGAGACCTACATTTTTGAGTTTTCCGGTGCCGCCTTGATGGTGGCCGAGGCCATGGAACGCGCCGCACACCGGGGTGTGGCGGTGCGCCTGGTGGTGGATGGCGTGGGCACGCCCCATGTGCCACTCGAGTGGCAACGGCGCTTTCGTGAAGCGGGCGTGGTGTGGCGGGTGTACTCGCCGCTGGGGCGCCTGGGGCTGCTCATTCCCAGCCGCTGGCGGCGGCTTCACCGCAAGCTGTGCACCATCGATGGCACCGTGGGCTTCTGCGGCGGCATCAACATCATTGACGACCAGGAAGACGTGGCCCTGGGCCGCCTGAATGCCCCCCGGCTGGACTTTTCCTTGCGCGTGGCCGGCCCCTTGGTGCAAGACATGGTGGACACCATGGAGACGCTCTGGTGGCGCCTGCAGGCCGCGCGCAGCGCACGTCAGCGCGAGTTCCGCGCCGCCTGGGAGGCCCTGCGCGGCTCGCGCCCGGTGGGCGATTTCACCGCCTTGCTGGAGAAGATCGGTCAGTTGGGCACTGGCACCGAGGCCGAAGAAGAGGCCGAGTCCGCCTTGCCGCCGGTGGCTGTTGACGGCGCACGCGCCTCGCTGCTGTTGCGCGACAACGTGAGCCACCGCCACGACATCGAGCGCGCCTACCTCAAGGCCATTGGCGCGGCCCGGCAAGAAATCCTCATCGCCAACGCCTATTTCATTCCCGGGCGCAAGCTGCGCAAGGCGCTGGTGCTGGCGGCCCAGCGTGGGGTGCGCGTGCGCCTGCTGCTGCAGGGGCGCTACGAGCACTTTCTGCAGTACCGCGCCGCGCGGCCGGTTTACCAGAAGCTGGTGGACGCGGGCATCGAGATTCACGAGTACGCGCCCAGTGCCCTGCACGCCAAGGTGGCGGTGGTGGACTCGCGCTGGTCCACCGTGGGCTCGACCAACCTCGATCCGCTGTCGCTGCTGCTGGCGCGCGAGGCCAACGTGACGACCACCGACCGGCGTTTCGCCGCGCTCTTGCGCCAGTGCCTGGACACCATCGTCACCACCTCGGGCCAGACGGTGGACGCGCCCACCCTGCGGGCACGCCCGTGGCACCAGCGCGTGCTCGACCGCATCGCCTTTGGCATCATGCGCGCCACGCTCTACCTCAGCGGCCACCGCTACTGAGCCATGGCCAGCGGCGACCTGATCGTGCAGCGCCCCGAGGGCTTGTACTGCCCGCCGGGCGATTTCTACATTGACCCCTGGCGGCGCGTGGAGCGGGCGGTGATCACCCACGCCCACGCCGACCACGCCCGCACTGGCCACGGCCATTACCTGGCCACGGCCGTGTCCGAGGGCCTGCTGCGCGCGCGCCTGGGTGCCGGCATCGCCTTCCAGGGCCTGGCCTATGGCGAGGTGGTGGAACACCAGGGCGTGCGCATCTCGCTGCACCCCGCGGGCCATGTGCTGGGCTCGGCCCAGGTGCGCGTGGAACATGGCGGGCGGGTGTGGGTGGCCAGCGGCGACTACCGGCCCACGCCGCACGGCGCCGTGCCCGACCGCACTTGCGCGCCCTTCGAGCCGGTGCGCTGCGACGTGTTCATCACCGAGTCCACGTTCGGCCTGCCCATCTACCGCTGGCGGCCCGACGCCGAGCTGTTTGGGCAGATCAACCGCTGGTGGGCCGCCAACGCCCAGGCCGGTCGCGCCAGCGTGCTGGTGTGCTACAGCCTGGGCAAGGCGCAGCGCCTGCTGGGCGGCGTGGACGCCAGCATCGGCCCCATCGTCTGCCACGGCGCGGTCGAGCCCATCAACCGCGCCTACCGCGCGGCGGGCGTGGCGCTGCCCGAGACCCTGACCGTGAGCGAGGTGACCGACAAGGCCGTGCTTCGCCGCGCCCTGGTGCTGTGCCCTGGCAGCGCCCTGGGCACACCGTGGATTCGCCGCTTCGGCGATTGCGCCGACGCCTTCGCCAGCGGCTGGATGCAGGTGCGTGGCCAGCGCCGCCGCGGCGGTTTTGACCAGGGCTTTGTGCTCAGCGACCACGCCGACTGGCCCGGGCTGCTCTCGGCCATTGGCGCCACCGGAGCCGAGCGGGTGATCGTCACCCACGGCAGCGTGCCGGTGCTGGTGCGCTACCTCAGCGAGCAGGGCCTGCAGGCCGAGGCCTTTGACACCGAGTACGGCGACGAGGCCGCCGAACCAGCGCCCGAGGCATCGCCCACCCCATGAAGCGCTTCGCCGAGCTTTACGCCGAGCTGGACGGCACCACCTCCACCAGCGCCAAGGTGGCTGCCCTGGTGCGCTACCTGGCCGAGGTGCCGCCCGAAGACGCGGCCTGGGCGGTGTACTTCCTGGCCGGCGGCAAGCCGCGCCAGCTCATCCGCACGGCCCAGTTGCGCGCCTTGGCCACCGAGGCCGCGGGCCTGCCCGATTGGCTGTTCGAGGCCAGTTACCAGGCGGTGGGTGACCTGGCCGAAACCATCGCCCACCTCTTGCCCCCCGCCTCGCGGCCCATGGCGGCGCTGGGCCTGCACGGCTGGATGCGCGAGCGCCTGCTGCCCTTGCGTGGCGAAGCACCCGAGGTGGTGGCCCAGGCCGTGCGCGCCGCCTGGGACGAGCTGGACCCGCTGGGCCGGTTTTTGTTCATCAAGCTCGTGGGCGGCGGCTTTCGCGTGGGCGTGAGCAAGCTGCTGGTGCAGCGCGCCGTGGCCGAGCACGCCGGGCTCGACCCGAAAGAGGTGGCGGCGCGCATGATGGGCTACACCGACGCCAAGCGCGAGCCCACCGCCCAGGCCTGGGCCCGCATCGTGCATGGCGAGCTAGGGGGCGAAGGGGGTGGCGAGACCGGTGGGGCTTCCTCGGGCGGTCTGCCTTACCCTTTCTTCCTGGCCCAGCCCCTGGCCGACGCCCCCGCCAGCCTGGGCGAGCGCCACGACTGGCTGGTGGAATGGAAGTTCGACGGCATCCGGGGCCAGATCGTGAAACGCCAAGGCCAGGTGTGGGTGTGGTCGCGCGGCGAAGAGCTGATGACCGACCGCTTCCCCGAGCTGGTGGCCCTGGCCAAGGGCTGGCCCGATGGCACCGTGATCGACGGCGAGATCGTGGCCTGGGACGCCCTGGCACCCAGCCTGCCGGGCAGTTCGGCCCAGGGTGCGCCCGCGCCGTTTTCGGTGTTGCAGCAACGCATTGGGCGCAAGACGCTCACGTCCAAGGTATTGGCCACCGCGCCGGTGCACTTCCTTGCGTACGACTTGCTTGAACACAAGGGGGCTGACCTGCGGGCCCAGCCGCAGGTCGAACGCCGCGCCGCTCTGGACACCCTGGCCGATGCGGTCAGCCCGCGCCTGGACTGCTCGCCGCTGGTGCGCGCTGACGACTGGGCCGCCCTGGCCGCCTGGCGCGAGCGCTCGCGCGAGTGGGGGCTGGAGGGGCTCATGCTCAAGCACCGCCTGGGTCATTACGGCACCGGGCGCGTGAAGTCGCGCCCCGGCGACGCCGAGCCGCTGGCCTGGTGGAAATGGAAGGTGGACCCGTTCACCATCGACGGTGTGCTCATCTACGCCCAGGCCGGGCATGGCCGCCGCGCCTCGGTCTACACCGACTACACCTTCGCTGTGTGGAGCCGCCCACCGCGCGACGCCGCCGAAGCCCAGGCCGTGGTGCAGGCCATCGCCGAACGCCGCCCCGCACAGCCGGGTGCTTTGCAACTGGTGGCCTTCACCAAGGCCTATTCGGGCCTGAGCGACGAGGAATTCCTGGCGGTGGACGCGGTGATCCGCCGCACCACGCTGGAGAAGTTCGGGCCGGTGCGCAGCGTGCTGCCCACCCTGGTGTTCGAGCTGGCCTTTGAGGGCATTGCGCGCAGCCCGCGCCACAAGAGCGGCGTGGCCTTGCGCTTTCCGCGCCTGCTGCGCCAGCGCACCGACAAACCCCTGCACGAGGCCAACACCCTGGCTGACCTGGAGGCCCTGCTCGGCACCGGTTCAAAGGCCACAGAAGGCGATCTGACACAGGGCGGGTGTTAGCATCCCCCACGACCATGACACCAGATGCCGACATGAACCCAGCAGTTCCCGCCGACGATGACCAGGGCGTGCCCGTGTCCGTCAAGATCCGCGAGCGCCTCAAGGCCGCCCGCCACCGCTTCCACTCGAACGACAACATCGCCGAGTTCATCCAGCCGGGTGAACTGGAGAAGCTGTTGGACGAGGTCACCGAGAAGATGCAAGGCGTGCTAGACGCCATGGTGATCGACACCGAGAACGACCACAACACCGGTGACACCGCCCGCCGCGTGGCCAAGATGTACCTCAAAGAGGTGTTCAACGGCCGCTACGTGAAGGGCCCGGCCGTCACCGAATTCCCCAACGCCGAGCACCTCAACGAGCTCATGATCGTGGGCCCCATCACCGTGCGCAGCGCCTGCAGCCACCACTTCTGCCCGGTGATCGGCCGCATCTGGATCGGTGTGATGCCCAACGAGCACACCAACGTCATCGGCCTGTCCAAGTACGCCCGCCTGGCCGAATGGATCATGGGCCGCCCCCAGATTCAGGAAGAGGCGGTGGTGCAACTGGCCGACCTCATCCAGGAAAAGACCCAGCCCGATGGCCTGGCCATCGTGATGGAGGCCAGCCACTACTGCATGGCCTGGCGCGGGGTGAAGGACATGGACAGCAAGATGATCAACTCGGTCATGCGCGGTGTCTTCCTCAAAGACCCCAACCTGCGCCGCGAATTCCTCTCCCTCATTCCCCGCTGAGGTCAACACCATGCTCGTTCGCCTGCTCTACGTCAGCCGCGCTGTGAACAAGGACTGCAGCAAGTCCATCGAGTCCATCCTGGACGCCTCGCGCGCCCACAACATCCACAACGGCATCACCGGTGTGCTGTGCTACGGCGGTGGCATCTTCCTGCAAGCCATTGAAGGTGGCCGCAGCGCGGTGAACACGCTGTACAGCCACATCGTCAGCGACCAGCGCCACACCGACGTGGTGCTGCTGCACTACGAAGAGATTCGTGAGCGCCGCTTTGGTGGCTGGACCATGGGCACGGTGAACCTGTCCAAGCTCAACACCTCCATCGTGCTGAAGTACTCCGAGCGCCCCGAGTTCGACCCGTACTCGGTCTCGGGCACCGTGTCGCTGGCCCTGCTCGAAGAGCTGATGGCCACCGCCAGCATCATCGGCCGCGCCTGATCGGCGCCCGTCTCCAGACCGCAGCCCGCCTTTGGTGGGCTGCGGTTTTTCGTTGTTTCGTTCGTCCGTGTCGTCCACCGCCTTTTTGCTGATCGTTCTCGCCGGCCTGATCCATGCCGGCTGGAACATCGCGGCCAAAAAGGCCAATGGCGACGCCCGCTTCGCCTTCTTCACCGCCGTGCTGATGATGCTGGTGTGGGCGCCGCTGGGCTGGTGGCTGGGCCGCGAGCAGGTGCCGCACTGGAACGCCACCGCCTGGGCCCTGGTGGCCACCAGCGGCGTGCTGCACGTGGCGTATTACGTCATCTTGCTGCGCGGTTACCGCCGCGCCGACCTCACCGTGGTCTATCCCATGGCGCGCGGCAGCGGGCCGCTGCTGTCCTCGCTGGTGGCCATCACCCTGCTGGGCGAGCGGCTCACCGTGCTGGGTGGCCTGGGCATAGTGGCGGTGGTGGGCGGCGTATTCCTGATCGCGGGCGGGCCCGGTCTGCTGCGCGCCGCACACGACCCGGCCGCTCGCCAGCGCGTGCACGCGGGCATGGCTTACGGCCTGCTCACCGGCGTGTTCATCGCCGCCTACACGGTGGTGGACGGCTACGCGGTCAAGGTGTTGTTGCTCTCGCCCATCCTGGTGGACTACATGGGCAACTTCTTCCGCGTGGCCCTGCTGGCGCCCGTGGCCCTGCACGACCGCCCCAGCACCTGGCGCCTGTGGCGCGAGCAGTGGCGCTATGCCTTGCTGGTGGCCGCCATCAGCCCCGTGGCCTATGTGCTGGTGCTCTACGCCATGCGCGAGGCCCCGCTGTCGCACGTGGCGCCGGCGCGCGAGGTGTCCATGCTGTTTGCTGCCCTCATCGGTGGGCGCTTGCTGGGCGAGGGCGACCGCATCGCCCGCCTGCTGGGTGCCGGCTGCATTGCCGCGGGCGTGACCGCCCTGGCCCTGGGATGACGCCCACATGACCCCTGACGACCTGCCCCTGCTGGGCTGTGACTTCACCAGCGCGCCAAGCCGACGCAAGCCCATCACGCTGGCGCGCGGCCGGCTGGACCGTGGCCGCGTGGTGCTCGACGCCCTCGACACCTTCGACACGCTCGACGCCTGGGGCGCGCACCTGGCCGCACTGCCCGCCTGGGTGGGCGGCTTTGACCTGCCTTTTGGTTTGCCGCGTGAACTGGTGCTGGCCCTCGGCTGGCCCACCGACTGGGCCGCCTGCATGGCCCACTACGCCGCGCTCGACCGCGACACCATTCGCCAGGCCTTCTCCGCTTTTTGCGATGCCCGCCCCGTGGGCGGCAAGTTCGCCCACCGCGCCACCGACGGCCCGGCCGGCTCCAGCCCCAGCATGAAGTGGGTCAACCCACCCGTGGCCTTCATGATGCACGCGGGGGTGCCGCGCCTGATTGCCGCCAACGCCACGCTGCCCGGCCTGCGCCAGGGCGACCCGGCCCGCGTGGCGCTGGAGGCCTACCCGGGCCTGCTGGCGCGCAGCGTGCTGGGCAACACCTCGTACAAAAGCGACGACAAGGCCAAGCAGACGCCCGATCGCCTGATTGCGCGCCGCACCTTGCTCAACGCCTTGGAAAACGGCCTTGCCCCCTTGCTCCAAGGCGCGGGTTTGCGCCTGCGCCTGAGCCACGCCCAACGCGATGCCCTGGCCGACGACCCCAGTGGTGACCGGCTTGACGCCGTGCTGTGCCTGCAGCAAGCCGCCTGGGCGCAGCACCAGCAGCGCCAAGGTCACCCGCGCTGGGGCTTGCCCGAGTGCGACCCGCTGGAGGGCTGGATCGTCAGCGCCTGAGGCCTCGGGCACCACCTTCCTACAATGCCTGCCATGACCCAAGCCCCTGCCCCCACCGAGCTTCCCCGCCTGCCCGCCGACCTGCGCTTCGCCTTCGTGGAGGCGTCGTGGCACGCCGACATCGTTCAGCGTTCGCGCGACGCGTTTTTTGCCGAGATGGCGCGCGCCGGTTTTGGTCCCGAGTCCATCGACGTGTTCGACGTGGCCGGCGCCTTCGAGATTCCCCTGCACGTGCAGCGCCTGGCCCGCTCAGGCCGCTACGCTGCCGTGGTGGGCAGCGCCCTGGTGGTGGACGGCGGCGTGTACCGCCACGACTTCGTGGCCAGCACCGTGGTGCAGGCCCTGATGGACGTGCAACTGCAGACCGGCGTGCCGGTGATTTCCGCCGTGCAGGCGCCGCACCACTTCCACGAACACGTGGAACACCGCCGCTTCCTGCAGCAGCACTTTGCCCTCAAGGGCACCGAGGCCGCGCAGGCCTGCCTGCAGACGGTGGACGGCATCCGCCGCCTGGACGCCCAGTTCGCGGCCTGATCTCTCAAGGAGCCCGCCATGACCATTGCCCGCATCGTTGGCATTCTTCTCATCGCCGCTGGCGTGGCCGGCCTCGTGATGGGGTCTTTCAGCTACACCCAGGACACCGAGGCCGTGAAGCTTGGTCCGCTGGAACTCTCGGTCAAACAGGAAAAGACCGTGCCGGTGCCCGTGTGGGCGAGCGTGGGCGCCATCGTGGTGGGCGTGGGGCTCTTGCTGGTGGGTGGCAAGAAGGGGTGAGCTTTCACTCGATGGGGCGCTGGCCGCCACGCGCGGCGGCGCTGTCTGGCCTGCTGGTCCTGACGGGGCTGGCAGGGTTGCTGGCGCTTTGGCCTGCACCGGGGCTTGCCGCTGAGGCCTACGCCGCCCGCGTCACGCGCGTGTTTGACGGCGACACCGTCTGGGTCAAGCCGCTGGCCGGTGGTCCCTACCGCAAGTTGCGGCTGGACGCGATCGACGCCCCTGAGATCTGCCAACGCGGCGGTGAGACCGCGCGCGACCGGCTCGCCGCGCGCGTGCTGCGCCAGGTGGTGTGGGTGGAAGAGGGCGCGGCCGACACCTATGGCCGCGGCTTGGCCCGCCTGCAGCACCAGGGCGACGACATCAACCGCTGGCTGGTGGCCAGCGGGCAGGCCTGGGCCTATGAATGGCGGGTGGGCGAAGGCCCTTACGCCGGTGCACAGAAGCAAGCGAAAAGGGCGCGGCTGGGCGTTTTTGCCCAGGCCAATGCGGAGACCCCGCGCGATTTTCGGCGCCGCCACGGGTCGTGTCCCCTGCCCGAACGCAAGGGGCGCTGAGGCCCGGCCGTCAGCCGCGCTGCGCTGAGCAGACCGGGCAGGTCGGGTTGGCCTGCAGGGCGATCTGGTGAAAGGCCAGGTCGCGGCTGTCCACCATCAGGAGCTGCCCCACCAGGCGCGAACCCAGGCCGGCGAGCAGTTTGAGCGCCTCGGCCGCCTGCAGCGTGCCCACGATGCCCACCAGCGGCGCGAACACGCCCATGGTGGCGCAGCGCACCTCTTCCACCCCACTGTCTTCAGGGAACAGGCAGGCATAACACGGTTGCCCGGCTTCGCGGCTGTCGTACACGCTGACCTGTCCGTCCATGCGAATGGCCGCGCCCGACACCAGCGGCTTGCGGTGCCGCACGCAGGCGCGGTTGATGGCGTGGCGGGTGGCGAAGTTGTCGGTGCAGTCCAGCACCACGTCGGCATCGGCCACCAGGCGGCTGAGCAGGGCGTCGTCGGCGCGTTCGTTCACTGTCTGCACCACCGGGTCGGGGTTGATGGCCGCAATGGCCTCGCGCACCGACGCGGTTTTGGGCTGGCCCACGCGGGCCAGGGTGTGGGCGATCTGGCGCTGCAGGTTGGTCACGTCCACCGTGTCGTGGTCCACCACCGTGATGCGGCCCACGCCGGCGCTACCCAGGTACAAGGCGGCGGGTGAGCCCAGGCCACCGGCGCCGACGATCAGGGCGTGCCCCGCGAGCAGTCGCTCCTGACCTTCGATGCCAATGTCGTCCAGCAAGATGTGCCGCGAGTAGCGCAGCAGTTGTGCGTCATCCACGTTCGGCCTTCAGGCAAGCCGGGCGGGCCAAGCGCCCGGGCCCGGTCATCAGTTGTCTTTCTTGGCCTCGGTGCGAACCGACAGCGTCTTGCTCACCACCACCGGCTGACCTTTGAGCTGGTTGAGGGCTTGCTGCAACTGGAAGTCTTTTTCGCTGCCGAACTCGGGCACCAGGCGCTGGTTCGGGTTCTTCTTGGCTTCTTCTTCCAGGCGCTTGCGGGCGGCCTCGCGCTCCTGGTCGCGCTGCTGCTCGGCGGCGCGCTGGGCGTCGGTCATGGGCTGGTCGCCCTTGCCTTCGGGGCCATTCACCAGGTGCTTCTGCAGGTCGGCCTCGCGGGTGCGAAGGGCGGCGAACAGGTTGCCTTCGGGGGTTTCGTCCACCATCACGTCGGGCACGATGCCCTTGGCTTGAATGGAGTTGCCCGAGGGCGTGTAGTAGCGCGCGGTGGTGAGCTTCAGGCCGGTGTCGGGGCCGAGCGGGCGCACCGTCTGCACCGAGCCCTTGCCGAAGGTCTGGCTGCCCATGATGGTGGCGCGCTTGTGGTCTTGCAGGGCGCCAGCGACGATCTCGCTGGCCGAGGCCGAGCCTTCGTTCACCAGCACCACCAGCGGAATGCGCTTGTACAGGCCGTTGGTGGCCTCGGTCAGGCGCTTGACCGGGTCGCTGCCGCCGCGGCGCAGGTAGTGCTGCGGCGTGGCCTTGTAGGTGAACTTGCTGTCGGCGAGCTGGCCGTTGGTGGACACCACCGTCACGTTCTCAGGCAGGAACACGGCCGACAGGGCCACGGCGGCGTCCAGCAGACCGCCCGGGTCGTTGCGCAGGTCCAGCACCAGGCCTTTGAGCTTGGGATCGGCCTTGGCCAGTTCTTCGAGCTTGCGGGCGAAGTCTTCGGTGGTGCGTTCCTGGAACTGGGACACGCGAATCCAGGCGTAGCCCGGTTCGATGCCACGCGACTTCACGCTCTGGGTCTTGATTTCCTCGCGCGTGATGGTCACGGGGAAGGTGCGGTCTTCGTCCTTGCGCAGGATGGTGAGCAGCACCTTGGTGCGGGGCTCGCCGCGCATGAGCTTGACGGCCTCGTTGATTGTGAGGCCCTTGACCGGGGTGTCGTCGATCTTGGTGATCAGGTCGCCGCTCTTGAGACCGGCGCGGTAGGCGGGCGAGTCTTCGATGGGGGACACCACCTTGACCAGGCCGTCTTCCATGGTGATCTCGATGCCCACGCCCACGAAGCGGCCGCTGGTGCCTTCGCGGAATTCCTTGAAGGACTTTTTGTCGAAGTACTGCGAGTGGGGGTCGAGGCTGGCCACCATGCCCGAGATGGCCTCGGAGATGAGCTTTTTCTCATCCACCGGCTCCACATAGTCGCTCTTGACCATGCCGAACACGGCCGCGAGTTGCTGCAACTCTTCCAGCGGCAGCGGGGCCAGCGTGTTGCGGGCCACGGCCTGCAACTGCACCGTGGTCAACGCCCCGGCCACCGCGCCCACCGCGATCCAGCCGGCAATCTTGAGCTTGTGACTCACCTGTTTCGCCATCGAAACCACCTTCGCAAAATTCGCTCGCGCGCAAGCCAACGGGGCTTACGGTCCGGGCCAATATACACCTAGGACACAGGCCCGGGCCACGGGTTCCCTCGGGCCTGGGCGGGCCTTGTGTCTCGCCGGTTGCCGCAGGGCCTCAGGCCTTGCCCTGGGCCGCCACGGCGGCGGCCGCTCGGGCAGCGGCTTCTGCGTCGCCCAGGTAGTAGTGGCGAATGGGCTTGAGGTCGGCGTCGAGCTCGTACACCAGCGGAATGCCGTTGGGGATGTTCAGGCCCACGATGTCCTGGTCGGAGATGCCATCCAGGTACTTCACCAAGGCGCGGATGCTGTTGCCGTGGGCGGCCACGACCACGCGCTTGCCGCTCTTGATGGCCGGGGCCAAGGCCTCGGTCCAGAAGGGCGTGACGCGCTCCACGGTGTCCTTCAGGCATTCGGTCAGGGGCACCTGGTCGGGGTTGAGCAGGGCGTAGCGGCGGTCGCTGCGCTCACAGCGCGGGTCGGTGGGCTCCAGGGCCGGCGGCGGGGTGTCGTAGCTGCGGCGCCAGACCAGCACCTGCTCGTCGCCGTACTGCTTGGCCATGTCGGCCTTGTTCAGGCCTTGCAGGGCGCCGTAGTGGCGCTCGTTAAGGCGCCAGTTCTTGACCACCGGCAGCCAGGTGCGGTCCATGGCGTCGAGCACGTACCACAGGGTGTGGATCGCACGCTTGAGCACGCTGGTGTAGGCGATGTCGAAATCCCAGCCCTCGGCCTTGAGCAGTTGGCCAGCGGACATGGCCTGCGACACGCCAGTGGGCGTGAGGTCCACGTCGGTCCAGCCAGTGAAGCGGTTTTCCAGGTTCCAGGTGGATTCGCCGTGGCGAATCAGGACGAGCTTGTACATGGTTGAGCAGCGGTGAGGAGGGAGAAATCGGGGCCGGGTGGGCCGGCTTGGCGCGGCGCGCGCCGTGGTGCAGCCGGGCATTCTAAAATCCCGCGCTTACTCGAAAGGTGCAAGACGTGAGTTTCTTTATCGACAACTGGGTTCTGATCGCCGCGGCTTTTGTGTCTGGCGCCATGCTGGTGTGGCCGGCGGTGAAGGCCGGCGGGCGTGCCGGCACGCTGGGCGTGAACGACGCGGTGCTGCTCATGAACCGCGAAAAGGCGGTGGTGGTGGATGTGTGCGAAGCCAACGAATTCGCGGCTGGCCACATCATCGGTGCCAAGCACGTGCCCCTGGGCGAGCTGGAAGCCAAGCTGCCGGGCACGGTGAAAAACAAGGCCAACCCGGTGATCTTCGTGTGCGCCTCGGGCGCCCGCTCCAACCGCGCGGTGGCCGTGGCCAAGAAGCTGGGCTATGAGAACGCCCAATCCCTCTCGGGCGGCATGGGCGCCTGGCGCGAAGCCAACATGCCCATCGAAAAAGCCTGATCATCCGGCCTGTTTCCAAGAGGTTCCGAATGGCCAAGGTCACCATTTACTCCAGCGATTTCTGTCCCTATTGCAGCCGCGCCAAGGCCCTGTTGCAGGCGCGGGGCGCCGACTACGAAGAGATCGTGGTCGACGGCAAGCCCGATGTGCGCGCCCACATGACCAAGCTCACCGGCCGCACCAGCGTGCCGCAGATCTTCATTGGCGACACCCACGTGGGCGGCTGCGACGACCTGCACGCCCTGGACGCGCGCGACGGCCTGGTGCCGATGCTGCAAGCCTGAAAGCCAGCGGCGAAGCGTCACTTTCGGGCTGACATAATCGGCCCAGTGCCCGCTGCGGGGGACGCCTCCCACAGCGGGTTTGTTTTGTCTGACCCATCGAGATTGATATGGCCGAGAACCAGGATCCCGTCTTCCAGATTCAGCGCGTTTACCTCAAGGAAGCGTCGCTGGAGCAACCCAATTCCCCGGCCATCCTGCTGGAGCAGGAACAACCCAGCGTGGACATCCAGCTGGGCGTGGAAGCCACCCCGGTGGCCGAAGGCGTGTACGAGGTCAGCGTGACCGCCACCGTGCAGACCAAGATCAAGGACAAGACGGTGTTCCTGGTGGAGGCCAAGCAGGCCGGCATCTTCGAAATCCGCAACCTGCCGCAGGACCAGATGGGCCCCATCATGGGCATCGCCTGCCCGCAGATCGTCTATCCCTACTTGCGCGGCAACGTGGCCGACCTGATCGTGCGCGCCGGTTTCCCGCCGGTGCACCTGGCCGAGATCAACTTCCAGGCCATGTACGAGCAGCAGCAGGCGCAAACCGCCGGCGGCACCCAGTAAGGCGGTGGCGCGCGTGACAGGCGCCCCCCTGAACATCACCATCCTGGGCGCCGGGGCCTGGGGCACGGCGCTGGCCATCAGCGCAGCCCGCCACGGCGCGGCCCAGGTCACCCTCTGGGCCCGCGACCCGGCCCAGGCGGCCGAGCTGGCCTCGGCCCGCGAAAACCGGCGCTACCTGCCCGGCATCCCCTTCCCCGACAGCCTGCTCCTCGCCAGCGGTGAGCCTTTGCCAGCCGCCGATCTGGTGGTGGTGGGCACGCCCATGGCCGGCCTTCGGGGCTGGCTGCGCGCACTGGCCGATCGGCAGGTGCCGGTGGCCTGGTTGTGCAAGGGCTTTGAGCGGCCCCAGGCGGGCGGCGCGGCCGTGGGCCTGATGGGCCACGAAATTGCGGCCGAGGTGGCGCCGGGCCTGGTCACCGGCGTGCTCAGCGGCCCCAGCTTCGCGCAGGAAGTGGCGCGCGGCCAGCCCACCGCGCTGGTGGCGGCCAGCCGCCACGCGACCATGCGAGAGGCCTTGGTGACTGCCTTTCACAACCCCAGCCTGCGCGTCTATGCCAACGATGACGTGGTGGGGGTTGAGGTGGGCGGCGCCGTGAAGAACGTGCTGGCCATCGCCACCGGCTTCTGCGACGGCCTGGACCTGGGCCTGAACGCGCGCGCCGCCCTCATCACCCGGGGCCTGGCCGAAATGACGCGCCTGGGCGTGGCCCTGGGGGCGCAGGCCGAAACCTTCATGGGCCTCTCGGGCCTGGGCGACCTGGTGCTCACCGCCACGGGCGATCTGTCGCGCAACCGGCAGGTGGGGCGCTTGCTGGCGCAAGGCCGCACCTTGGCGCAGGCGGTGGAATCGCTCGGCCACGTGGCCGAGGGCGTGTACAGCGCGCAGACCGTGGTGCAACGCGCCCGGGCGCTGGGGGTGGACATGCCCATCAGCGAGGCCGTGGTGGCCCTGCTGGACGGCGCCTTGCGCCCCGAGCAGGCGGTGGCCGCGCTCATGGGGCGCGACCCCAAGCACGAGGGCCTCTGAGGCCTCTCGCGCTCAATCGCTTCAGATCTCGAAGTTGTCGATCAGGCGCGTCTTGCCCAGGCGCGCGGCGCCCAGCACCACCAGCGGGTCACCGGCCTTGGGGGCCTGCAGGTCGGCGCGGCGGCGCACGGTGAGGTAGTCGGGCTGCCAGCCACGGGCCGCCAGGCCTTCCATGGCGCGGCGCTCCAGCTCGGGCAGGTGGCGCTCCAGGCCATCGGCCGCGGCCAGGGCGTCGCGGCCCAAGGCGCGCAGGGCCAGCGAGAGCTGCACGGCCTCGGCCCGCTCGGCTTCGCTGAGGTAGCCGTTGCGTGAACTGAGCGCCAGGCCGTCGGGGGCGCGCTGCGTTTCGCTGCCCACGATGGTGATGGGCAGGGCGAACTGCTTCACCATGTTGCGGATCACCATCTGCTGCTGGTAGTCCTTCTTGCCAAATACCGCGAAGCGCTCGCCCTTGGCCTCGGAGAAGGCGCACTGGAAGAGCTTCATCACCACGGTGCACACGCCGGTGAAGAAACCGGGGCGGAAGTGGCCTTCCAGGATGTCGGCCAGTTCGGTGGGCGGCGTCACCTTGAAGCCTTGCGGCTCGGGGTACATCTCTTTTTCGCTGGGCGCGAACACCACGTCGCAGCCCACCGATTGCAGTTTCTGGCAGTCGGCTTCGAGCGTGCGGGGGTAGGTGTCGAAGTCTTCGTGCGGCGCGAACTGCAGGCGGTTCACGAACACGCTGGCCACGGTCACGTCGCCCAGGGGTTTGGCGGTGCGCACCAGTTCCAGGTGCCCGTCGTGCAGGTTGCCCATGGTGGGCACCAGGGCGGGGGAGTGGTAGGGGCGCAGCGCCGCGCGCAGGTCATCGATGGTGTGGACGAGTTTCATGACGGCAGGGTGGGAGTTGGGGCCGGTGGGTGCCGCGGAACCGCCCTTCGACGCGCTCAGGACGGGTCGCTGGCACCGCCCCTTGAGTGGGAGAGGCGGGTGGCGCGCTGGCTAGCGGGTGGGCGGTGTCACCAGGCGTGCAAGGCGTCGTCAGGGAAGCTGCCTTCCTTGACGGCGCGCACGTAGGCGGCCATGGCGTCGCGCACCGAGGCGGCGCCTTCCATGAAGTTGCGAACGAACTTCGGGTTCTTGCCCAGGTTGATGCCGAGCATGTCGTGCATCACCAGCACCTGGCCCGCGCAGGCCTGGCCCGCGCCGATGCCGATGGTGTGGCAGGTCTTGAGCGAGTCGGTGATCTCGGCCGACAGGGCCGCGGGCACCATCTCCAGCACCAGCATGGTGGCGCCGGCGTCTTGCAATTCCAGCGAGTGCCGCTTGAGTTGCAGCGCGGCCGCGTCGTCGCGGCCCTGCACCCGGTAGCCGCCCAGCGCGTGCACGGTTTGCGGCGTCAGGCCCAGGTGGGCGCACACGGGAATGCCGCGCTCCACCAGGAAGCGCACGGTCTCGGCCGTCCAGCCGCCGCCTTCGAGCTTGACCATGTGGGCGCCAGCGCGCACCAGTTCGGTGGCGCTGCGCAGGGCCTGCTCTTTGGATTCGTGGTAGCTGCCGAAGGGCAGGTCGGCGATGACCCAGGCCGTGCCTTGCACGCGGCGCAGGCCGCGCACCACGCTCTCGGTGTGGTACGCCATGGTCTCCAGGGTGACGCCGGCGGTGCTGGCCAGGCCTTGGCAGACCATGCCCAGCGAGTCGCCCACCAGAATGCACTCGACGCCCGCGGCGTCGGCCACGGCAGCGAAGGTGGCGTCGTAGGAGGTGAGCATGGTGATCTTTTCACCGCGCTCGCGCATCTCGTTCAATCGGGGGAGGCTCACCGGCTTGCGCTGTGGCAGGGGCGATGCGGACGGCAGGGTGCCATACGGGGTGGCCGTGGTCGGGTTGGGGTTGCTCATGTCCAGTGGCCCGTGTCTCGCCGGGCGTTGTCTGAGAATCCGGGGACTATAGTCCATCCCGTTATCCTTGGACCCCCCATGAAGCACCTCTCTGACTACACCGCGGCCGACCTGGCCGAGCTGGCCCGCCAAGACGTGGCGCGGGCCCTGGCCGAAGACGTGGGCACCGGCGACCTGACCGCTGCCCTGGTTGACCCCGCCCGCCCCGCGCGGGCCCGCATCCTGGCGCGCGAGAGCGCCGTGATCTGTGGCACCCCCTGGGTGCAGGCTGCCGTGCACGCGCTGGACCCCAATGCCCGCCTCACCTGGCACGTGACCGAGGGCCAGCGCTGCGAGGCCAATCAGGTGGTGCTCAGCATCGAGGGCCTGGCCCAGCCGCTGCTGAGCGCCGAGCGCACGGCGCTGAACTTCCTGCAACTGCTCAGCGCCGTGGCCACCAAGACCGCCACCTTCGTGCAGGCCGTGGCCGGCACGCGCGCGGCCATCGTGGACACCCGCAAGACCCTGCCCGGCCTGCGCCTGGCGCAGAAGTACGCGGTCACCACCGGCGGTGGCGTGAACCACCGCGTGGGCCTGTACGACGCGGTGCTGATCAAAGAGAACCACATCGCCGCCGCCGGTGGTGTGGCCGCGGTGCTGCAGCGCGTGCGCGAGACCGCGCCGCAGGCCCGCTTTGTGGAAATCGAGGTGGAGACCCTGGCCCAGCTCGACGAGGCCCTGCGCTGCGGCGCCACCATGGTGCTGCTGGACAACATGGACATCCCCACCCTGCAGGAAGCGGTGCGCCTGAACGCCGGTCGCGCCATCCTGGAGATTTCGGGTGGGGTGAACCTGGACACGGTGCGCGCCCTTGCAGAAACCGGGGTGGACCGCATCTCCATTGGTGCCCTGACCAAAGACGTCAAGGCCATCGATTTCTCCATGCGCTTTGAAGCGCTTTGACCCCTCACCGGAGCGCCACCATGAGCACCGCCACCTCGGGCGTCATTGACGTCGAATACGAACAACCCGCCTGCCCCACGCAACACGCCTGGGCCCGCGTGCCGGTGGAGCCCAGCCCCACCGAGCGCGCCGCGCTGAAAGACAAGATCCGCCGCCTGCTCAAAGAGCGCAACGCGGTGATGGTCTCGCACTATTACGTGCACCCCGACCTGCAAGACCTGGCCATCGAGACCGGTGGCATCGTGAGCGACTCGCTGGAGATGGCCCGCTTCGGGCGCGACCACGCGGCCACCACGCTGGTGGTGTCTGGCGTGCGCTTCATGGGCGAGACGGCCAAGATCCTGAGCCCCGAGAAGACGGTGCTCATGCCCGACCTGGACGCAAACTGCTCGCTTGACCTGGGCTGCCCCATTGAGCAGTTCAGCGCCTTCTGCGACGCCCACCCCGACCGCACCGTGGTGGTGTACGCCAACACCAGCGCGGCCGTGAAGGCCCGCTCGGACTGGCTGGTCACCTCAAGCTGCGCGCTGGACATCGTGAAGGCCCTGAAGGACAAGGGCCACAAGATTCTGTGGGCGCCCGACAAGCACCTGGGTGGCTACATCCAGCGCGAAACCGGCGCCGACATGCTGATGTGGAACGGCTCGTGCATCGTGCACGACGAGTTCAAGGCCTTCGAGCTGGCCGAGCTGAAAAAGGCCCACCCGCAGGCCAAGGTGCTGGTGCACCCCGAGAGCCCGGCCGACGTGATCGCCCTGGCCGACGCCGTGGGCTCCACCTCGGCCATTCTGAAGGCCGCGCGCGAGCTGGACGCGCCCGAGTTCATCGTGGCCACCGACAAGGGCATGATGCATTCGCTGCGCCAGCAGAACCCGGGCAAGGTCTTCATTGAAGCGCCCACCGCTGGCAACAGCGCCACCTGCAAGAGCTGCGCGCACTGCCCCTGGATGGCCATGAACAGCCTGGCCGGCGTGGCCCGCGTGCTGGAGGCTGGCCTGAACGAGATCCACGTGGACCCGGCCCTGATTCCCCGCGCCCGCGTGCCGATCGATCGCATGCTGGCCTTCACCGCCGCGCACAAGGCCGGTCACGACGCCGGCGCGCTGGTGCCCAACATCGGCGCCGCGTGAGCGGCGGCGATTCGACCGCAGCGCCCCACGCCTTCATCGACTTCGCCGCCAGTGGCCTGCCCGGCCAGCCGGGTGTGCGCCTGGCGTTTGGCCAGCCCTTGCGGGTTTGGCAGGCGCACACACCGGATGAGGTGAAGCCGGTGCTGCAAGCTGTGCAGCGCGAGGCCGCCGAGGGCCGATGGTGCGTGGGGTGGGTGGCCTACGAGGCGGCGCCCGCGTTTGACGCGGCCCTGCCTGTGCACGCGCCCGACGGGCCGCTGGCCTGGTTCGCCGTGCACGAGGCACCGCTGCCGCCCGTTGCCGAAGGCCTGTTCGGCGAGCTGCGCGCCCAGTGGCAAACGGCCGGCGATGCCCGCCGCTTCGCCGCCGATGTGGCCCACATCCAGCAGGCCATTGCCCAGGGCCGGGTGTACCAGGTGAACCACACCGCGCGTTGGCCGGGTGAGCTGGCTCAAGGCTCGGCCTGGCGCCTGTTCCAGGCCTTGCACCAAGAGCAGCCTGGGGGCTACGCCGCGTTCATCGACATGGGTGACGGGCAGGTGCTCAGCGTGTCGCCCGAGCTGTTTTTCGACTGGGACGGCCAGCGCATTCTGCTGCGGCCCATGAAGGGCACCGCCCCACGCCACGCCGAGCCGCAGGCCGATGCCGCCCTGGCCGATGGCCTGCGCGCCTCGGTCAAAGAGCGGGCCGAGAACGTGATGATCGTGGACCTGATCCGCAACGACGTGTCGCGCGTGGCCGAGCCCTTTTCGGTGACCGTGCCCGAGTTATTTGGCGTGCGCGCCTTGCCCACCGTCTGGCAAATGACGTCCGACGTGCAGGCGCAGACGCGGGCCGGCGTGGGCCTGGTCGATGTGTTCACCGCCTTGTTCCCCTGCGGCTCCATCACGGGCGCGCCCAAGCGCGAGGCCATGCGCCTGGTCCGCGAGCTGGAGCCCGACGCCCGGGGCGTGTACTGCGGTGCCGTGGGCGTGGTGCGCCCGGGTGGCGGCGCCACCTTCAACGTGGCCATCCGCACGGTGCAGGCCCAGGGCCGCTCGCTGCGCCTAGGCGTGGGCAGCGGCATCACGGCCGGTGCCCAGGCCAGTGCCGAGTGGCAGGAATGGCGGCACAAGCGCTGCTTTGCCGAGCGGGCCAGTGAGCCGTTTGACCTGCTGGAGACCTTGGCGCTGCAAGACGGCCGCTTTCGCTTTGTGGACGAACACCTGGCCCGCCTGGCCCGCAGCGCGCGCCACTTTGGCTTTGCCTGCGACGCCCAGCGCGTGCGCGCCTGCCTGGCCGAACTGGTCGAAGGCCGCGAGCAGGGCCTGTGGCGCGTGCGCCTGACGCTGCGCCGCGACGGCACGCCCGCCGCCACCGCCGTGGCCACCGAGCCCACGGCGGGGCCGGTGTCGCTGGTGCTGGCCAGCGAGGCGTTTGAGGCGGCCGACAGCGAGTTCGTGGCCCACAAGACCACGCGCCGCGCGCATTACGACGCGGCCCTGCGCCCCGAGGGCTTTGACACCGTGTTGTGGAACGAGCGGGGCGAGTTGACCGAGTGCACGCGCGGCAACCTCGCCTTGTGCCTGGACGGACAATGGCTCACGCCGGCCGCGGCCTGTGGCCTGTTGCCCGGCGTGGGGCGCGAGGTGGCCCTGCGCGAAGGCCGCCTGCAAGAGGCGGTGCTCACCCGTGAGCACCTGCAGCGCGCCGAGGCCCTGGCCTTTCTGAACAGCCTGCGCGGCTGGCTGCCGGCCACGCTGCTGGGCTGAGCGGGTGCCGCGTCAGCGCGCCGGCGGCACTAGGATGGTGGGCTTGGCCTCGGGCAGCAGATCGGGGTAGTCGCGGCTGAAGTGCAGGCCACGGCTCTCGTGGCGCATCATGGCCGACATCACGATCAGGTCGGCCACCTGCACCAGGTTGCGCAGCTCCAGCAGGTCGCGCGTGACGTGAAACTGCGAATAGAACTCATGGATTTCGCGCTGCAGCAGGGCGATGCGGTGCGCCGCGCGCTCCAGGCGCTTGTTGGTGCGCACGATGCCCACGTAGTCCCACATGAAGCGGCGCAGCTCGTCCCAGTTGTGCGAGATCACCACCATCTCGTCCGCGTCGGTCACGCGGCTGTCGTCCCACAGCGGCAGCTCGGGCAGGGCGGTGGCGCCGGCCTGGCGGATGGCCGTGACGGCGGCTTGCGCGAACACCATGCACTCCACCAGCGAGTTGCTGGCCAGGCGGTTGGCGCCGTGCAGGCCGGTGCAGGTGGTCTCGCCCACGGCGTAAAGGCCGGCCACTTCGGTGCGGCCGTTCAGGTCGGTGACCACGCCGCCGCAGGTGTAGTGGGCCGCCGGCACCACCGGAATGGGCTCCTTGGTGATGTCGATGCCCAGCTCGGCGCAGCGCGCCAGGATGTTGGGGAAGTGCTCGCGCAGGAACTCGGGGCTCTGGTGCGAGATGTCCAGGTGGACGCAGTCCAGGCCGTGCTTCTTCATCTCGAAGTCGATGGCGCGGGCCACCACGTCGCGCGGCGCCAGCTCGGCGCGGGGGTCGTGGTCGGGCATGAAGCGGCGCCCGCCCAGGTGCGGCGGCAGCTTCAGCAGGCCGCCTTCGCCGCGCACCGCTTCCGAGATGAGGAAGCTCTTGGCGTGCGGGTGGTACAGGCAGGTGGGGTGGAACTGGATGAATTCCATGTTGCCTACCTTGCAGCCCGCGCGCCAGGCCGCGGCAATGCCGTCGCCGGTGGCGGTGTCGGGGTTGGTGGTGTAGAGGTACACCTTGCCGGCGCCGCCGGTGGCCAGCACGGTGTGCTGGGCCTCGAAGGTGACCACCTGATCGGCCACGGTGTCGAGCACATAGGCGCCGAAGCAGCGGCGCTCGCCGCGCGGGCCGGCCAGGCGGCGGTCGGTGATGAGGTCCACCAGCATGTGGTGCTCGAACACCTGCACATTGGGCGTGGCCCGCACGCGCTCGATCAGCGTGGCCTGCACGGCAGCGCCCGTGGCGTCGGCGGCGTGCACGATGCGCCGGTGGCTGTGGCCGCCTTCGCGGGTGAGGTGCAGCTCGCCGTGCTCGGTGGTGAAGGGCACGCCCAGTTCGCGCAGCCAGGCCACGGCGGCGGGTGCGTGCTCCACGGTGAACTCGGTGGCCTCGCGGTCGCACAGGCCGGCGCCGGCCACCAGGGTGTCTTCCACGTGCGAGGCGTAGCTGTCGCCCTCGGCCATCACGGCGGCGATGCCGCCCTGCGCCCAGTTGCTGGAGCCGTCGGTGAGGGCGCGCTTGGTGATCACCGCCACGCGGTGGGTGGGGGCCAGGTTCAGGGCCGCGGTCAGGCCCGCCAGGCCGCTGCCGATGATGAGAACGTCGAAGCGGTGCAGTGCAGTCATGGAGATGGGGGGAGGCTAGCTCGGGGTGTAGGCCAGGCGCACATAGATGGGCGCGAAGGCCTCGGCCTGGGTGAGCTCAATGAGGGTTTCTTTGGCGAGTTCGAGCATGGCGATGAAGGTCACCACCAGCACTGGCGTGCCTTGCGAGACGTCGAACAGGTCGCCGAACTCGACGAACTTGCGGCCTTGCAGCTTGCGCAGCACGATGCTCATGTGCTCGCGCACGGAGAGTTCTTCGCGGCTGATCTTGTGGTGCTGCACGAGTTTGGCGCGCTTGAGGATGTCGCGCCACGCGCTCTGCAGATCGCCCACGTCCACGTCAGGGAATCGCGGCGCCAGGGCCTGTTCCACATAGACCTGGGCGCGCAGGAAATCGCGGCCGTACTGGGGCAGCTCGGTCAGGCGCTGCGCGGCCAGTTTCATCTGCTCGTATTCCAGCAGGCGGCGCACCAGCTCGGCGCGCGGGTCTTCGGCCTCTTCGCCCTCGGGGGTCTTCTTCGGGGGCAGCAGCATGCGCGACTTGATCTCGATCAGCATGGCCGCCATCAGCAGGTACTCGGCCGCCAGTTCGAGGTTGCTGGCCCGGATTTCGTCGACGTAGGCCAGGTACTGCCGCGTGACCGCGGCCATGGGGATGTCGAGGATGTTGAAGTTCTGCTTGCGGATGAGGTAGAGCAGCAGGTCCAGCGGGCCCTCGAAGGCCTCGAGGAAGACGCGCAGCGCGTCGGGCGGGATGTAGAGGTCTTGCGGCAGCTTGAACAGCGGCTCGCCGTACAGGCGGGCCAGCGCCACGTGGTCCACCACCGTGGGCAACACCTCATCGAGGCCCGGCGGCGCTTCGTCGAGCGAGTGGACCTCGGTGTTGCTCATGCCGCCTGGCTCACTTCAGGAGCGCGTCGGTCTGGTAAACGTAGGGCTTCTGCGGCACGCGGGCGGCTTGCGCGTCGGCCTGGAAGTCGCGGTCGATGGCCTTGTCCCACAGCAGGGCACGGCCTTCGCGCTGGGCCTTGTCGAGCTCGGGCTTGGTGGCCTTGAGCTTCTCGATGAACTGCGTCGCGTCGGAGGTGTAGTGCGGGCGGGCAAAGAACGACATGGCGAGGGGCTGGGTGGGTGAAAACCCGGCATTTTACGGCGCGGCGGTTGTCCAGCGGGTCAGTCGCCCGATGAAGCGGGTGCGCTGCAGCAGCGACAGCGGCTGGGGCTGCAGCCCTGTGATGGCCAGGCTGCCGCCCTGGCGGTGCACCGCCTTGTGCAGTTGCTCCAGCGCGTCCAGCCCGGTGGTGTCCAGGGCAATGAGCTGGTGGGCGTCGATCGTCACGTCCAGTGGCGTGGCCGATGCTTCAACGGCCGCCACGATGGGATCGATCTTGGTGACCGCGCCAAAGAACAGCGAGCCGTAGAGCCGCACGGCCAGGCCCTGGCCGGTGCGGCCGGTGATGTCGGCACGGAAGATGTCGCTCTGGCGGCGCACGAACAGCACCACCGCCAGCACCAGGCCCAGCTCCACCGCCACCGTCAGGTCAAACACGATGGTCACGGCAAAGGTGGACACCAGCATCAGCCGGTAGTGGTGGCTGAAGTGGCGCAGGCGGCCGAACTCGCGCCACTCGCCCATGTTCCAGGCCACGAACAGCAGCACCCCGGCCAGCACCGCCAGCGGAATGTGGGCCGCCAGCGGCGCGGCGATCAGCACCACCGCCGCCAGCGTGAGCGCGTGCACCACGCCCGCCACCGGCGTGGCCGCGCCCGAGCGGATGTTGGTGACGGTGCGCGCAATGGTGCCGGTGACGGGCATGCCGCCAAAGAAGGGCACCACCAGGTTGGCCACGCCCTGCGCCATCAGCTCCTGGTTCGGGTCGTGCTTGGGGCCTTCGAACAGTTGGTCGGCCACGCGCGCGCACAGCAGCGATTCGATGGCGCCCAGCAGCGCGATGGTGAGCGTGGGCGTGACCAGCAGGCGCACCGTCTCCCACGAGAAATCGGGCAACTCGAAGGCCGGCAACGACTGGGGAATGCCACCAAAGCGTGTGCCGATGGTCTCCACCGGCATCTTCAGCGCCCAGGCCAGCAGCGAGAGCGTCACCAGCGCCACCACTGGGGCCGGCAGGCGCGAGGTGGCGCGCAGGGCGCTGGTGGTGTCCAGGCCTTCGAGCTGGCGCCGAAAGCGCGAGTCCACTGCCCACAGGCGCGGCCACACGAACAGGCCCAGCACGCACAGCGCGCCCAGCAGCAAGGCCCAAGGGTTGAAGCTGTCGCGGTGGGCCACCAGGGCCTGCAACTGGCCGAACACGCTGCCTGGCATCTTGGCGATCTCAAGCCCCAGCAGGTCGCGCAGTTGTGACAGCGCGATCAGCACCGCGATGCCGTTGGTGAAGCCAATCACCACGCTCACCGGCACGTAGCGCACCAGCACGCCCAGCCGGAACAGGCCCAGCAGGAACAACAGCACGCCCGCGCTGGCCGTGGCGATGAGCAGGTTGGCCACGCCGTAGCGCTCGACGATGCCGTACACGATGACGATGAAGGCCCCGGCCGGCCCGCCAATCTGCACCGAGGTGCCGCCCAGCGCGGCCACCAGAAAGCCGCCGATGATGGCCGTCCACAAACCCGCCTGGGGCGGCAGGCCGCTGGCGATGGCAAAGGCCATGGCCAGGGGCAGCGCCACGATGCCCACCGTGGCGCCCGCGCCGATGTCGCGCATCAGCAGCTCTCGCCGGTAGCCCCGCAGGGCCGTGGCGGCGCGCGGGCGGAAGGGGGCGAGCGGGGGCAGTCCAAAGGCCATTCGGGCATGTTACCCCTGGCAACAGGCCGCCTGGCTGACACGGCACAGGGGCGCAGGTCGGGACTTACACTGACCTTTTTGCATTCGCGGAGGACGTGGACCATGCGACAACAACAAGGCTGGTGGTGGCGGGCGCTGCGCCCGGTGCTCGCGGTGCTGGGCGCGGTGGGTTTCGTGGGCGCCTGCGACCTGCAGAACATCGCCGAGCTGGAGCCGGGCGTGTCCACCGAGGCCGACGTGCGCGAGCGTTTCGGCCCGCCCGAGGCGGTGTGGGACGGTGACGACGGCGCGCAGGTGTACGAGTACAGCCGCCAGCCGGCTGGCCACGTGAACTACATGATCACCATCGGCCCCGACGGCCGCATGATCGCGCTGGAACAGGTGCTGACCGAAGAGAACTTCGCCAAGGTGCAGCCCGGCATGCCCATGGAGCAGGTGCGGCGCATGCTGGGCAAGCCGATGAAGGTGTCCACCTACCCGCTCAAGCGCGAGACGCATTACGACTGGCGCTACCTGGACGACAACCGCGTGGAGTCGCGTGTGTTCACCGTGGTCTTCAACCCCGACCTGCGCGTGGTGCGCACCGGCTCCGAGCCCGACCCCGATCTCATCAAGAACCGCTGACGCGCCGCGCCCGCGCCCAGCAAAAAGCCGCCCTCGGGCGGCATTTTTTCGTGGTGATCGTGCTGATCGTGGTGAGCGAACGGGTTCAGCGCACGCGCATGCCGGGCTGGGCGCCCGGCCAGGGGTTGAGCACGTAGATGCCGGGTTCGGCCTTTTCGTCGGCGTGGCTGGCGGCCAGCACCATGCCTTCGCTCACGCCGAACTTCATCTTGCGCGGCGCCAGGTTGGCCACCACCACGGTGAGCTTGCCCACCAGGTCGGCCGGCTGGTAGGCGCTGGCGATGCCGCTGAACACGTTGCGCGTGCGGCCTTCGCCCACGTCCAGCGTTAGGCGCAGCAGCTTGGTGGAGCCCTCCACCGGCTCGCAGTTCACGATCTGCGCGATGCGCAGGTCGATCTTGGCGAAGTCGTCGATGGAAATGGTCTCGGCGATGGGCTCGCCGCCGGGTACGGTCTTCTCGGGCTCGGGCGCGGCCGGGGGCTCGAACAGGGCGTCGAGCTGCTTCACGTCCACGCGCTGCATCAGGTGCTGGTAGGGCTGAATGGCGTGGCCCGCGCCCAGCAGGCGCTGCGCATCAGCGAACACCAGCGGGGCCGACTGCAGGAAACCTTCGACGCTGGCGGCCAGCGCCGGCAGCACCGGCTTGAGGTAGAGGGTGAGCAGGCGGAAGGCCTCGATGCAGGTGGTGCACACATCGTGCAGGCGCGCGTCCTGGCCTTCTTGCTTGGCCAGTTCCCAGGGCTTGTTCTGGTCGACGTAGGCATTGACCTGGTCGGCCAGGGCCATCACCTCGCGCAGGGCCTTGCCGTATTCGCGCGATTCGTACAGCGCGGCCACCGCGTCGGCCTTGGCTTGCAGGGCTTGCAGCAGGGCCTGGCCGTCGGCCGAGACGCTGCCGAGTTGGCCACCGAAGCGCTTGGCGATGAAACCGGCGGCGCGGCTGGCGATGTTCACGAACTTGCCGATCAGGTCGCTGTTGACGCGCAGCATGAAGTCGTCGCGGTTGAAGTCCACGTCTTCGTTGCGCGCCGAGAGCTTGGCGGCCAGGTAGTAGCGCAGCCACTCGGGGTTCATGCCGAGCTGCAGGTACTTCAGCGGGTCAAGGCCGGTGCCGCGGCTCTTGCTCATCTTCTCGCCGTTGTTGATGGTGAGGAAGCCGTGCACGAACACCGCGTTGGGCACCTTGCGGCCGCTGAAGTGCAGCATGGCGGGCCAGAACAGGGTGTGGAAGGTGATGATGTCCTTGCCGATGAAGTGGTACTGCTCGGTGGCCGGGTCTGCCATGAAGGCATTGAAGTCGCGCCCGGTCTTGCCCAGGTAGTTCTTCAGCGAGGCCAGGTAGCCCACCGGCGCGTCCAGCCACACATAGAAGTACTTGCCCGGGGCGTCGGGAATCTCGATGCCGAAGTAAGGCGCGTCGCGGCTGATGTCCCAGTCGCCCATCTTGGGCTTGCCGTCCTCGCCGGGCTCGATCCACTCGGTGATCTTGTTCAGCACCTCGGGCTGCACCGCGCCGCTGTTGGTCCAGGCCTTGAGGAAATCGAGGCAGCGCGGGTCGGAGAGCTTGAAGAAGAAGTGGTCGGAACTCTTGAGCACCGGCTTGGCGCCAGAGAGGGCCGAGTAGGGGTTCTTCAGTTCGGTGGGGGCGTACACCGCGCCGCACACCTCGCAGTTGTCGCCATATTGGTCTTTCGCGCCGCACTTGGGGCACTCGCCCTTGATGAAGCGGTCGGGCAGGAACATGCTCTTCTCGGGGTCGAAGAACTGCTCGATGGTGCGGGTCTCGATCAGGCCATTGGCCTTGAGGGCGAGGTAAATCTCTTGCGCCAGTTCGTGGTTCTCGGGCGCGTCGGTGCTGTGCCAGTTGTCGAAGGCGATGTGGAAGCCGTCGAGGTAGGGCTTGCGGCCGGCGGCGATGTCGGCCACGAACTGCTGCGGTGTTTTGCCGGCCTTCTCGGCAGCGATCATGATGGGGGCGCCGTGGGCGTCGTCGGCGCCGACGAAGTTCACCTCGTGGCCCTGCATGCGCTGGAACCGCACCCAGATGTCGGCCTGGATGTATTCCATGATGTGGCCAATGTGGAAATGGCCGTTGGCGTAGGGCAGGGCGGTGGTGACAAAGAGGCGGCGCTGGCTCATGGCATGTGCTTTCTTGGGCGGAACCCGCAATTTTAGGCGGGCGCAAGACCGCACAGGGTCTGCGTGAATCGCCGGGCCCGGGCAGAGTCGGTAGACTTGGCGCCCGCCCCCTGGCACCCACTACAAGCAAGACAACCCACCTCCCGGAGCCATCCCCCATGCCCGTCGATTCCCAGGCGCTGCTCAACGCGCTGCAAACCGTCCAGGACCCCAACACCGGGCGCGACTTCGTCACCACCAAGGCCCTGAAGAACCTGCAGGTGCAAGACGGTGACGTGTCGTTCGACGTGGAACTGGGCTACCCCGCCAAGAGCCAGTTGCCCGGCCTGCGCAAGGCGCTGATCGCCGCGGCCAAGTCGGTGCCGGGCGTGGAGAACGTGTCGGTCAACCTGAGCACCCGCATCATTGCGCACGCCGTGCAGCGCGGCGTGCAGCTCATGCCCAATGTGAAGAACATCATCGCCGTGGCCTCGGGCAAGGGCGGCGTGGGCAAGAGCACCACCGCCGTCAACCTGGCGCTGGCCCTGGCCGCCGAGGGCGCCAAGGTGGGTGTGCTTGACGCCGACATCTACGGCCCCAGCCAGCCCATGATGCTGGGCATCGAAGGCCGCCCCGAGAGCGCCGACGGCAAGACCATGGAGCCGTTGGAGAACTTCGGCATCCAGGTCATCTCGATCGGTTTCCTGATCGACCGCGACGAGGCCATGATCTGGCGCGGCCCCATGGCCACCCAGGCACTGGAGCAACTGCTGCGCCAGACCAACTGGAAAGACCTCGATTACCTCATCGTGGACATGCCGCCCGGCACCGGCGACATCCAGCTCACCCTGAGCCAGCGCGTGCCGCTCACGGGTGCCGTCATCGTCACCACCCCGCAAGACATCGCCCTGCTGGACGCGCGCAAGGGCATCAAGATGTTCGAGAAGGTGGGCGTGCCCATTCTGGGCATCGTGGAAAACATGGCGGTGCACGTGTGCGAGAAGTGCGGCCACGTGGAGCACATCTTCGGCGCCGACGGCGGCAAGAACATGGCCGCCGAGTACGGCATGGACTACCTGGGCGCGCTGCCGCTGAACATGAGCATTCGCGTGCAGGCCGACAGCGGCCGGCCCACCGTGGTGGCCGACCCCGAGGGCGAGATCGCCGGCCTGTACAAGGGCGTGGCCCGCCAGGTGGCCATCAAGATCGCGGCCAAGGCCAAGGATTTTTCGTCCAAGTTCCCGTCCATCAAGATATCCAAGGACACCTGAGTCGGGGTATTCCCTGGCTTGGCGGGGCGCACCGCGGGGTCAAGGCCCAGCGGTGCTGCGCCCCGGGGGGTGATGGCGTACAGTCTCGCCCTCGTATGTCCGACACCCATACCCCCACCCTATCGACACGCCCCGCCCTGGAGGTGGACGTGGTCATGCGCCGCGAGCCGGTGGACGGCCCCATGGCCCGCTGGCAGCCCTGGCGCTGGGTGCTGGCCGACGTGCTGCTGCACGCCACGCCCGACGAAACCGCCCTGCTTGACGCCGACACCGAACACGAGCCGCAGGCCGTGGAGCCGGTGAATGCCGCCGGGGCCGACCCGCGCGCCAGCCACTGGCTGTTCCCGCGCCACCGGGTGGAGCTGTTCCGCGACGACGCCGAGGGCTATTACCTCAACCTCAGCAGCCCCAACCCTTGCTTCTGGGTGTTCTGGCGCGCCGACGACGAGCGCCTGCTCGATGGCGAACCCATGGCCGTGCCCCAGATCGTGACCCTGAGCTACCACGACGCCGGCCGCTGGCTCGATGCGCAGGAGCGCGTGGACCAGGTGCCCGCACCCGACGAGGTGGTGGACTGGATGCGCGCCTTCGTGGACGCCACCTACGTGCCCGAGCCCAAGAAGCGCAAGCGCCCCGAGAGCTTCAAACCCCTGACCGACCGCTTCGGCAACCCGGTGCGCATCAGCACCGACAAGCGCCGCGGCCCGCCACCCGGAGCCTGACCATGGCCCAGGACAACGAGAGCTTTTTCTCGCGCTGGTCGCGCCGCAAGGCGCAAGACCGGGTGGGTCAGCCGGTGGCGGCTGAGCCGGTGACACCAGCGCCGGTCGAGCCGCCGCCCAAGCCGGTGGCCGCAGCGCCCGTGGCACCGGCCCCCGCGCCAGCGGCCGAGCCTGCCCCGGCCCCCGCGCCCACGCTGGACGACGTGGCCCAGCTCACGCCCCAGGCCGACTTTTCGCCCTTCGTGGCCAAGACCGTGCCCAGCGAGGTGCGCAACGCCGCGGTGAAAAAGCTGTTCGCCGACCCGCACTTCAACGTGATGGACGGCCTGGACATCTACATCGACGACTACACCAAGCCCAGCCCGCTCTCGAAGCTGGAGCTGGCCAAGATGGTGGGCGCCCAGTTCCTGAAGCTGGTGGACGAGCCCCAGGAAAAGGCCGCCGCCACCGAAGCCAACCCCGACACCCAGGCACAGACGGCCACCGAAGCCGCCGCCGACCCTGCCCCGGCCAGCGACCCGGTCGCCGCCGACACCGACCTGCCCGCGCAGGCCACCGAACCGCCCCAGCCCCTGCCCCACGATGACCACGCTGATCTGCAACTGCAACCAGACCATGCCCCTGAACGCGAAAGCCCTGGGGGACGCGCTGGATGAAGACCTGACCCTGCACACCACGCTGTGCCGGCGCGACGCACCGGCCTTCCAGCGCGCCACCCGCAGCAGCGACGAGCTGGTGGTGGCCTGCACGCAAGAAAGCCGCTTGTTCACCGAACTCTCGCAAGAGACCGAAGGCGCCGTGTCGCTGGACGTGCGGCCCATCCGCTTCGTGAACATCCGCGAAACCGGCGGCTGGGGCCGCGAGGCCAAGCAGGCCACGCCCAAGATGGCCGCGCTGCTGGCCGCCGCGCGCCTGCCCGACCCCGAGCCGGTGCCCACCGTCACCTACAAGAGCGAAGGCCGCCTGCTCATCATTGGCCCGCTGGAGCGCGCCGAGGCCATGGCCGCCCTGGTGAGCGACGCGCTGGACGTCACCTTGCTCGCCACCGGCGGCAGCGGCCAGCAGGCGCGCCAGTACCCGGTGATCGCTGGCGAGCTGCAAAGCCTGCGCGGCTGGCTGGGCGCTTTTGACGTGGTGGTGAGCAGCCGCAACCCGATCGACCTTGACCTGTGCACCCGCTGCAACGCCTGCGTGGCCGCCTGCCCCGAAGGCGCCATCGGCCTGGACTACCAGATCGACCTCTCGCGCTGCCAGTCGCACCGCGCCTGCGTGAAGGCCTGCGAGGCTGTGGGCGCCATCAACTTCCAGCGCGACGCGCAAGAGCGCGAAGAGAAATTCGACCTTGTGCTTGACCTGCGCGCCGCGCCCGGCTTCACCCAGCACGCGCTGCCCCAGGGCTATGTGCACCTGCCGCCCGCGGCCGACGCCCTGGCCCAGGTGCGCGCGGTCACGCAGTTGCGCGACCTGGTGGGCGAGTTCGAGAAGCCCAAGTTCTTCACCTACAAACAAAAGCTCTGCGCCCACGGCCGCAACCAGACCGTGGGTTGCAGCGCGTGCGTGGACGTGTGCTCCGCCTCGGCCATCAGCAGCGACCTCAAGCGCCAGCAGATCGTGGTGAACCCCAACCTCTGCGTGGGTTGCGGCACCTGCACCACCGTGTGCCCCACCGGCGCCATCAGCTACGCCTACCCCCGCGCCAGCGAGCAGGGCGTGAAGCTGCGCACCCTGCTGGCCACCTACGCCAAGGCCGGTGGCAAAGACGCTGCGCTGCTGCTGCACAGCCAGCAGGCCGGCGCCGAGCTGGTGAACGACCTGGGCCGTCTGGCCCAACTCGACAAGACCGTGCGCGGCGTGCCCGCCCGCGTGATTCCCCTGCCGCTGTGGCACACCGCGTCCACCGGCATCGACCTGTGGCTCACCGCCTTTGCCTACGGCGCCTCGCAGGTGTGGGTCCTCATGACCGGCGAAGAAGCGCCGCAGTACTTTGATGCCCTGCGTGAGCAGATGGCCGTGGCCGAGTCCATCGTGCAGGCCCTGGGCTACAGCGGCCAGCACTTCAAACTCATCGAAGTGCGCGACGCGCGCGACCTGGCCGCGCTCGACGCCGAGCTGGCCGAGGCCCCTGCGCAAGGCGTCACCAAGGCCGCCAGCTTTGCGGTGCAGCCCGAGAAACGCGCCACGCTTGACCTGGCGATTGACCACCTGCTGCACGACAGTGCTGCCCGCGCCAACCGCACGACCGATGCCGCCATTGCGCTGCCCGCGGCCTCGCCCTTCGGCACCCTCAACATCAACCGCGACGCTTGCACCTTGTGCCTGAGTTGTGTCAGCGCCTGCCCGGCCAGCGCCCTGCAAGACAACGCCGAGCGCCCGCAACTGCGCTTCATTGAGAAGAACTGCGTTCAGTGCGGCCTGTGCGCTACCACCTGCCCCGAAAACGCCATTGAGCTGCAGCCGCGCCTGCTGCTCACCGAGCAGCGCCGCCAGCCGCGCGTGATCAACGAGGCCGAGCCCTACCGCTGCATCCGCTGCCAGAAGCCCTTCGGCACGCTCAAGGGCATCGAGGCCATGCTGGGCAAGCTGACGGGCCACAGCATGTTCCAGGGCCAGGCCCTGGAGCGCTTGAAGATGTGCGGCGATTGCCGCGTGGTGGACCTGTACACCAACCCGAACGAAACAAAAATCTCCGACCTCTGAGCCGACCATGCAAGAACGCATCCCCGTCTCCTCCGCCCTCGACGAAGAAACCGCCCGCGCCGAGGTGTATGGGCTGCTGGCCGCCATGTACTACGCGCCGCCCAGCCCTGAGCTGATGGGCCAGCTTCGCGTGGCCGTGACCGAGGCCCCCGCCGCCGGGGGCTTTCTGGAAGAGCCCTGGCGTCTGGTGGTGGGCGCGGCCCGCGACCTGAGCGACGCCGACGTGGCCGACGAGTACGACGCGCTCTTCGGCGGCGTGGGCAAGCCCGAGGTGTTTCTGTTCGGCTCGCACTACCTCAGCGGCTTCCTGAATGAGAAGCCACTGGCCCAGTTGCGCGGCGACCTGGCCGCGCTGGGCCTGGCCCGCGACGAGGCCATGCCCGAGACCGAAGACCACGTGGCCTATGTGTGCGAGGTGATGCGCTACCTGATCGCCGGTGACGACGTGGAAGTGGCCAACCTCACGCAGCAGCAAAAGTTTTTCAGCGCCCACGTGCAGCCCTGGGTGACCCAGATGTGCGACGCCATCGAAGCCCACCCCAAGGCCCGCTTCTACGCCGCCCTGGCCGGCTTCACCCGCGCCTTCGTCAGCGTGGAGGCGCAGGGCTTCGACATGCTGGCCTGAGGGCTGGCAGGCGCCCGGCTCACCGCTTGCGCGAAGAGGGTGGCAGCAGCCACCCCGGGTACTTGCCCATCAGTTCGGCGCTCACGCTTCGCACCAGGTCCATGGCGGTCTGGGCCACGGCGCTGGGGTGGCCCAGGCGGCGGGTGACGATGCCCACCGAGCGCAAGGGGCCGTCCACGATTTCGCTGGTTTGAATGCCGGTGATGCCCAGGATGGGCATCACCCCCAGGTAGGGCAGCACCGCCACGCCCACTTCCTTCTTCACCAGGCCCGCCACCGTGGCCACCTGGTCCACCTGCATCTTGGGCCGGTACTCAATGCCGCGCTGCAGGTAGGCCGCGCTCATGTAGCGCATGGCGGTGCTGGCGTCGGTGAGGGTGATGAGGGGCAGCGCCAGCAGCTCGTCCAGCCGCATTTGCGGGCGCACCTGCTTGCGCCACTTGCCGCCGGCCAGCAGCACGAAGCGGTCGCGCAGCAGCTCTTCGTATTGCAGGTCGGGGTGCGAGGGCGCCACCGAGGCCAGCGCGAAATCGGCCTGGTGGTTCAGCAGGCGCTGCAGGCAGGCGCTGTTGGCGCAGTCGTGCAGGGTGATTTGGGGCGTGGGCGTTTGCCGCTCGAGTGCGGCGCACACGGCGGGCAGCACCACGTGCGCCAGCGAGGGCCAGGCGGCGATGGACAGTTGCGCGGCCTCGCGCTCGGCCGATGACTGAAACCGCTTCAACCCCGCCTCGAACTCGCCCAGCACCGAGCGCGCCACCACCGCCATGCGCGCCCCCGAGGGCGTGAGGCGCACGCTGCGCGTGGTGCGCTCAAACAGCGTGAGGCCGAGTTCTTCCTCCAGCTCTTGAATGGCCTTGCTGAGCGAGGGCTGCGAGATGAACAGCTGCTCGGCCGTCTTGCTGAAGTTGAGCGATTCCGACAAGGCCAGGAACAGCCGCAGTTGCTTGGGCGAGATATTCATTCCGTTGGCCGATAAATCGATATCAAAAAAGAATTTCAAAAATATATCAGCCGCCACCAGAATCGGCCCACTCAAGCCCGGCCGCCCACGTGGCGCCAGGGCCGACCACCCGATTCGACAAGCAAGGAAGTTTTCGTGGCCCGTATCCCTTACGCCGACTGCACCCGCGACGCCGTGCGCCCCCTGGCCGAGCGCATCATTGCCGAGCGCGGCAACCTGCTGCACCTGTACCAGATGCTCATGCACAGCGGGCCGGTGGCCGAGGGCTGGCTCACCTACCTCACGGCCATTCGCCAGAAGACCACGCTCTCTGGCGCGCTGCGCGAGCTGATCATCATGCGCGTGGCCCTGCTGAACAACGCCCCCTACGAGGCCGACCAGCACGCCCCCATCGCCCTGCGCGAGGGCATGACCCAGGCCCAGCTGGATGCCCTGAACGACTGGGCGAACAGCCCGCTGTTTGACGCGCAGCAGCGCGCCGTGCTGGCCTACACCGACGCCATGACCCGCCAGGTGCAAGTGCCTGATGCCGTGTTCGCCGAGCTGGCCGCGCTGCACTCGCACGAGCAGATCGTGGAGATCACCGCCACCGTGGCCGCCTACAACATGGTCTCGCGCTTTCTGGAGGCGCTGCAGATCCATTCGCACGACGCCCGCTGACGTTGAGGCCGGGCCGCCGCGCCATCCCCCTTTCCCCACCAGAACCAGGAGACACACCATGAAATTCAAAGCCAGCCTGATTGCCGCCCTCTTGTTGCCCCTGGCCGCCATGGCCCAGGACGCCTGGCCTAGCCGCCCCATCACCTTCGTGGTGCCCTTCCCCCCGGGCGGCCCCACCGACCTGATGGCCCGCCTCATCGCCCAGCCCCTGTCCAAGCGCTTGAACACCACGGTGGTGGTGGACAACCGCGCCGGCGCCAGCGGCAACATCGGCACCGGCCAGGTGGTGCGCGCCAAGCCCGACGGCTACACCATCCTGCTGGCCGCCAGCGGCAATCTCTCGGCCAACCAGTACCTCTACCCCAAGCTGGGTTTTGACCCGGTGAAAGACCTGACGCCGATCGTGCAGATCTCCAAGTTCCCGCTGGTGCTGGAAGTGGCCGAGAACAGCAAGATTCGCAGCTTCAAAGACTACGTGGACGCCGCCCGCCAGCCCAACAACCGCCTCACCTTCGGCTCGGCCAGCAACGGCACGCCGCAGCACCTGGGCGCCGAGCTGTTCAAGGACATGGCCAAGGTGGACATCACCCACGTGCCCTACAAGGGCGCCGGCCCGGCCATCACCGACCTGATGGGTGGCCAGATCAGCAGCATGTTCGACATCCTGGGCAGCTCGATCCAGCACATCAAGAGCGGCAAGCTGCGCCCCCTGGCCGTGACCACCAAGAGCCGCTCGCCCATGCTGCCCGACGTGCCCTCCATCAGCGAACTGGGCTACCCCGACTTTGAGTACTACGCCTGGCACGGCATCTCCACCACCGCCGGCACGCCCAAAGCCATCGTCAACCGCCTGAACGCCGAGGTGCGCGCCATCTTTGCCGACCCCGCGTTCAAGGAGAAGTGGCTGGAGATCGGCTCTGAGGTGGTGGTGGGCACCCCCGAGCAGTTCGAGGCCCTCATCAAGACCGAGGCCCGCAAGATGGAGTCGCTCATCAAGGGGCTGAACATTCAGCTGGACTGATCGAGCAACATTGAGAGAGCAATCGGGGCCCCTTGGGGCCCCGATTGTTTGGGTGCGCCGTTTGGCTTGCCTGGTCTGCGAGACCGGCCATACCAGGTGTCGGGCCGATCAAGTGCGAGGCTGGGCGGTCCCGGTGTGCACCGGGCCTCCTGGGTGGACCATGGGGTGGAAAAGGATCGTGCCGCTGGTCGATTCGGTGCAGTACAGCGTCTGGCGGTCTGGCCCGCCGAAGGCCAGGTTGGTGAGGGAGGTGCCGGTCTGCGCGCGCAGCACCTGCACCGGCTCGGCCCGGTGGTTGAGCACCCACACATAGGCCAGGCCCGGGTTGGCCACCAGCAGTTGCCCGGCGCTGTCCATGGCCAGGCCATCCGGCCCGCTGGGGCCGTAGGACGTGAAGAACTGCCCGGCCTTGGACACACCGCCATCGGCCAGCAGTGGCATGCGCCACACGCAGTTGCCTCGCGTGGCGGCGACGAACAGAAACTTCTCGTCCAGCGACAGCACGATGCCGTTGGGGCTGGGCACGTTGGCCAGCAGCAGGTCCAGCCGACCCGTCGGGCTGAGCCGGTAGACACGGCCCGTGGGGTCGTGCAAACCGGTCTGGCCCTGGTCGGTGAAGTAGAGGTTGCCTTGCGAATCGAAGGTGAGGTCGTTCAGGCCCTTGAAGCTCTCGGTGTTGCGCCGGCCCAGGTAAGGCCGCACCGCGCCGCTGCGGCTGTCCACCACCATCAGGCCGTTGCGGTAGTCGGTCACCAGCAACTCGGTGGCGTTGAGGAACTTCATGCCGTTGGGCTCGCCGTCCCATTGCGCCACCAGGTCCCATTCGCCTTTGGGGTCGATGCGGAACACGCGGCCGAACGGAATGTCCGTCACATAGAGGTTGCCGGCGTCGTCGAACACCGGGCCTTCGAGGAACGAGTCCACCTCTCGCCCGCCCATGTTGGCCTCGCTCCACACCGTGCGTTGGCGTTGGCGGAAGCGGGCCGGCAGGGTGCTGAAGACGTCGAGCGTGCGGACTTCGGGCGGCTGGAGCAGGAACATAGCAGGCCTCAGAAAGCGTAGAGCTTGGCGGGGTTGTCGACCAGTATGCGCTGGCGGATGGCGGCGGTGGGCGCCCAATCGTCCAGCAGGTTCAGCAGCGCCGCGTCGTCGGGTTTCTCGTTGGCCTTCTTGGTCGGGTGTGGCCAGTCGCTGCCCCAGAGCATGCGCTCGGGGGCCAGGCCGATCAGGGCACGCGCGACCACGCCCACGTCCGACAGATCGGGCTGTTTGCTGGTGAGATAGGCGCCCGAGAGCTTGAACCAGGCCTTGTCGCTCTCCAGCAGGCGCGCGTAGAGCGCGAACGCCGGGTGCTTGAGGCCTTGCGGTTGTGGCAGTTGGCCCATGTGGTCGAACACCACCGGGCAGGCCAGGCGCTGCAGGGTGTCGGCCGCCGCCAGCAGGCGGTCGGCGTTGCCGTTGACCTGCAGGTGCCAGCCCAGCGGGGCGATGCGGCGGGACAGCGGCTCCATCATGTCGGCGGTGACACCGACCAGGAAGCTCAGGTTGAAGCGGAGGCCGCGCACACCCGCGGCGTGCAGGTCGCGCAACTGGGCATCGGTCACGCTGGTGTCCACCACGGCCACGCCGCGCGCGCCCGTGCCAAATGCCTTGAGCGCGTCAACCAGCAGGCGGTTGTCGGTGCCGTAGGTCGAGGGTTGCACCACCACGTTGCGCTGCAGGCCCAGGCGCTGCTGGAGCAGGCGGTAGTCGGCCACGCTGGCGTCGTCGGGCAGTAGCGTGGCCGACGGGTGGGCCGGGTAGCGGCGGTCGTAGATGTGGTGGTGGCAGTCGCAGGCCAAGGCGGGCAGGGCAAAGCGCGGCACCTCGGTGCCGGCGGAGTGTGGCACGGTGGTGGGCTGGGGTTGCGGCGCCTGGGGCGCACGCGGGGCGGGGGCGGTGGCACAGCCGGCAAGGCCGGCCAGCGAGACGGCGCCGCCCAGGGCGGCCACGAACTGGCGGCGGACGGTGTCAATGGGCATGGGCTTCATGGTGCGTCTCCTGTTGTCTTTCTGGGGTGGGTCTTAGTCGACCTTGAGCTTGAGTTGCTGGGCGATCTGGGTCCAGACGGCGGTCTCGCGGGCCACGTCTTGCGCGAAGGGGTCGCCACACTGCACCTGGGGTTCCATGCCCAGCGAGCGCAGCTTCTCGGCGCCGGCGGCCGAGGTCGCGTAGGCGCGTGCCTCGCGTTGCAGCAGGGCCATGACCGGCTCAGGCGTGGCGGCGGGGGCCAGCAGGCCGTACCAGGCGTTGGCCGCGTAGTCCTTGAAGCCGGCCTCGGCAAAGGTGGGCACACCGGGCAGTTGGGCCGAGCGCTGCGGGTGGGCCAGGGCCAGCGCGGTGAGCTTGCCTGACTTGATCAGCGGCAGCACCGAGCCGAGCGTGGCGAACGAGGCATCGACCTGACCGGCCATCACATCGGCCACGGCGGGGGCGGCGCCCTTGTAGGGCACATGGGTCAGTTTCACGGCGGCTTGCCGGGCGAACAGTTCACTGGCGAAGTGCACCGAACTGCCCATGCCCGGCGTGGCGTAGGTGATGCCCAGTGGCGCTGCCCTGGCGCGTTCGACGAACTCGCCAAGGCTCTTGACTGGCAGCGACGGGCCGACCACCAGCACCGTGGGCGCACTGGCGATGCGGCACACCGGCTTGAACGAGCGCACCGCGTCGAACTTGATGCGCTCGCTGTACAGGGCCGGGATCATGGTGTGGTTGGTCGCGGCCATCAGCAAGGTGTGGCCGTCGCTGGCGTTGGCCACGGCTTCTGCCGCGATGATGGTGTTGGCCCCGGGCCTGTTGTCCACCACCATCGCTTGCCCCAGGCCCTTGCCGGCTTGCTCGGCGAAGCCGCGGGCCACCACGTCGGTGGGGCCGCCGGCGGCAAAGCCCACCACCAGGCGCACCGGTTTGGCGGGCCAGGCGGGTGCCTGGGCCCAGGCGCTGCTCAGCGGGGTGATCAGAAAAGTCAGGCCGAGTGCGGCCAGGGCACGGGCGTGCCCAAGGTGTTCTTGCATGCTGGTCTCCGAGGGGTGGCAATGGGGCGCGATGGCGCGGCCCCTGCGGTGCTTATTGCTTTTCGAAGGCGGTGTTGGCGGCGACCCTGCCCCAGGCGTCGGTGCTGTCCTTGAGCATCCGGCCGAAGGCTTCCGAACCGATCTGGCGCGCCTCGGCACCCATGCCTTCGGCGAAGGTCTTCATGTCGGCGCTGGCCATGGCGGTGGCGACTTCCTTTTGCAGACGGGCCAGCACGTCCGCCGGTGTGCCCTTGGGCGCCCACAGGCCGGTCCAGTTCACCACCCCGGGCCACTTGACGCCGGCCTCGGTGAAGGTGGGCACGTCGGGCAGGGCGGGCAGGCGCTTGTCGCCACTGACGGCCAGCAGGCGCATCTTGCCGCCCTTGACGTTGCCCATGAGGCCAGTGGTGGAGGCGATCTGCATGTCGATGGTGTTCGACAGGATGGCGGTCGTGGCCTCTCCCGCCCCCTTGAACGGGATGTGCATGAAGTTCACCCCCGTGGCGATGCCCAGGGCCTCGGTCGCGAAGTGCGGCGTGGTGCCCGGCCCGCCAGTGCCGTAGCTCACCTTGTTGGCTTCGCGTTTGGCTTCAACCAGCAGGTCGTTCAGGGTCTTGAAACGGGACTGCGCGTTCACCGCCAGGCCCATGGGCGCGAACACGAACGCGCTCACGGGGACCAGATCGGCTTGCGGGTCGAAGGGCAGCTTTTTGAAGATATGGGGCAGCAGCGAATGGGTGGTGTCGTTCGCCAACAGGGTGTAGCCGTCGGGCTCGGCCTTGGCCGCCAGGCTGGCGCCGATGGTGCCGGTCGCGCCCGGTTTGTTTTCCACGTAGAAGCTCTGGCCGGTCTGTTCGGTCAGCTTCTGCGCCATCTTGCGGGTGACCACGTCCACCGCGCCGCCAGGGCCATAGGGCACGATGATGCGAACCGCCTTGGCGGGCCACGCGGGCTGGGCCTGGGCCAGGGGAGCCAGGGCGGCCATGGCCAGTGCGGCGCTGAAGGCCAGGAGGGAGCGGCGGGTGTTATCGGGGTTCATGGTTGTCTCCAAGGGTGATTGAAACCGGAATCGGTGGGCACCGTCAGACGGTGGCGATCGGGGTGGCTGGTGAGCCCACCGCCCCCGGCAGGCGCAGCGGCGGCGCCGTGAGCAGAAAGCGGCTGCGTCCGTGTTGGCGCAGCCAGTGCGCGAGTTCGGTGAGGTACCAAAGCTCGCCCAGGTGGATGCCGTTCTTGAACAGGCAGTGTTCGTGCAGCGGCAGGCGGGGCTGGCGCAGCGGCTGACCGGCTTGACAGGCGCTGGCGAGCTTGGGCACCACCAGCTCCACCGCCGGGTTGTCGGCCAGCAGGCAGGCCAGGCGGCTGTCGGTGATCCAGTTGAGCAGGCGCGCATCGTGTCCGTCGAGGCCGCTGCCAGTGGCGTGCAGCCGCGCCACGTCGGGTTGGCGGTTCATGGACAGCAGGGTGTCGGCAAAGCCGGTGTGCAGGCAGACCATGTCGCCGGGCTCGATCACCACGCCGTCGGCGTCAAGCACGCGCATCAGCGCGTCGTAGCCCACGGCTTGCCGCTGTCGGCCGATGTGGTGTTCCAGGTCGATCATCACGCCGCGCCCCTGCACACCGTGGGCGGCCAGGCCCGCGATGTCCAGCGCGCCGGCCTGTGGCCCGGGGTAGCGCGCCCAGGGCGCAGTGGCCTGCGGGTCTTCCTGCCCGGGGCGGATGGCGTCGCCCGCGCGGTGGCCGTTGTAGAACACCGCCTCGGCCACGCCGTCGCCGTCGGCATCGAAATGGCTGCCGACATGGGCCAGGCTGTCCCACTGCGTGGAGTACTGCAGGCTCATCAGCACCACGTCATCGTTGACGACGTCGGTCAGGTCCGGGTCTTCGCCCTGGTACGACCAGCAGAACCCCTGCTGCCCGGCGCTCTTGCCGTCGCGCAGCACGCTGTAGCGGCGCGGCGGCATGCGCCGTGGGTTGAGGGCCTGGCCGCCCGGTACGTCCAGGGGCAGTGACAGGCAGAAGGTCTGGCCGGTTTGGACCTCGGCCACGCCTTGCAGCACCTTGGCCGCGTTCACCAGGTTCATGCGACCAAGCTGGTCGTCGGCACCAAACTCACCCCAGTGGCTGCCTGGGGGAGACTGTTGCCAGCGTGGTGTGCTCATGGTGGTCTGGGGGCTGAGGCTCAGGCCGTGGCGGTGGCCGTGCGCAGCACCGCCAATGTGTTCTGCGCCGCCGCCACGCCCATGTTCACATAGGCATCGCTGGTCACGCCACCAATGTGCGGGCTGAGGATGAAGCCCGGCTGGCCGTGGAAGATGTGCGGCACGGTCATGGGCTCGACGGCGAAGCTGTCCAGCCCCGCCATGCGCACCTGGCCCGACTGCACCGCGGCCAGCAGCGCGGGCTCGTCGATCAGGCCGCCGCGCGCCGTGTTCACCACGATCACGCCCGGCTTGCAGCGCGCCAGGGTTTGCGCGTTGAGCAGGCCCTTGTTCTCGGGCGTCAGCGGGCAGTGCAGCGAGATGGCGTCGGCTTCGCGCCAGATCGTCTCCAGGTCCACCGCCGTCACGTACCCGGGCAGGTTCTTGGCGAACGGGTCAAAGCCGATCACCCGCATGCCCATGGCGTCGGCCATCTTGGCAAAACGCAGGCCGATGGCGCCCAGGCCCACCAGGCCCACGGTGCGGCCGCCCAGTTCCAGGCTCTTGTGCGTGGCCTTGTCCCAGTGGCCGTCGTGCATGCGCTGGTTCAACTGCACCACGGACTTGGCGCAGGCCAGCAGCAGGGCCAGGGCCTGTTCGGCCACGGCGGCGGCGTTGGCGCCCACGGCGGCCGTGACCGCGATGCCGCGTTCGGCGGCGGCCGCCTTGTCGATGGTGTCGGTGCCGCTGCCGTGTTTGGAGATCACGCGCAGCGCAGGTGCCGCGTCCATGGCCTCGGCGTTCACGCCGCTGTAGCGCACGATGATGGCCACCGGGTTGTGCTGGCGCGCCAGCGCCACCACGTCGGCCTGCGTCGGCGCCTTTCCGGCGAAGACCACCTCATGGTCTGAGAGCAGGGCCAGGGCCTGCGGCGCCAGGTCGGCGGCGGTGATCAGGATGACGGGCTTGTGGCTCACAAGGTTTCCCCTTCCTTGAGCACACCGGCCGCGACCAGCGAGGCCGTCAGCCACGCAGCCGAAGTGTTGCCCTGCTGGATTTGCGCGATGCGCTTGGCTTCGGCCTGCACCTTGTGCTCGGCCAGCGGCAGCAGGCCGGGCAGCGCCTCGCGCTCGATCACCACCACGCCGTCGCCGTCGCCGATGACAAAGTCGCCGGGGTGCACCGTCACGCCGCCCACGCTGACCGGGTGGCCGATGCGCCCGCCGTTGTTCTTGGTCGGACCGTTGGGGTTGGTGCCCACCGAGAAGACCGGGTAGTCCATCTCGTCGATCTCCAGGCTGTCGCGCACCGCGCCGTCCATCACCACGCCGGCCAGGCCGAGCTGGCGGCAGGCGGTCATCATGATGGTGCCCATCAGGGCCGAGGTCTGGTCGCCCTTGCCGTCGATCACCAGCACGTCGCCGGGCTTGGCCAGCGCCATGGCGGCGTGGATCATGAGGTTGTCGCCAGGGCGCACCTCGATCGTGAAGGCCGGCCCGGCCACCTTCATGCGCGGGCGCAGGGCTTGGATGCGGCCATGCAGCGCGCCGCGGCGGCCGTTGATGTCAGAGAAGATCGCCGGCTGGTACCGGGCGGCTTGTGCCACCAGGTCAGGGGCGACGCGGGGAAAGTCTTTGATGATGTCGGGCTGGGACATGTCGGGTGCTCGTTCGGTGAAGGAAATCAGTCCAGCGTGGCGCCGGAGGCTTTGACGATCGGGGCCCAGCGCGCCAGGTCGTTTTTGATCGTCGTGGCGAAGGTTTCTGGCGAGCCGCCCAGCACGTCGGCGCCTTGGTCGCTCAGCTTCTTTTTGACGTCGGGCGACTGCAGGGCCTTGTTGAACTCGGCGTTGAGCAGCGCGACAATGTCTTTCGGGGTGCCAGTCGGGGCCACGAAGCCGAACCAGGTGACGGCCTCAAAGTCTTTGACGCCCGACTCGGCGATGGTGGGCACCTGGGGCAGGTCATCCACGCGTTTGAGCGAGGTCACCGCGATCGGGCGCATCTTGCCGTTCTTGATGTAGCCGATGAGGGTGGGCACCGACGACAGGTACAGGTCCACGCGGCCGCTGACCACGTCGGTGGAAGCCTGAGCGGCGCCCTTGTAGGGCACGTGGGTGAACTCGACGCCGGCCGACTTCTGGAACAGCACGCTGGCCAGGTGCGCCACCGTGCCGTTGCCGGAAAAGGCCATGTTCAGCGAACCCGGCTTGGCCTTGGCGGCCGCTACCACTTCGCCAAGCGTCTTGAAGGGCGAGGTTTCACCCACCACCAGAACCAGCGGGGCGCTGGCCACCAACCCGATCGGCGCCAAGTCTTTCACCGAGTCGTACGGCATCTTCTTGTACAGGGTCGGGTTGATCGCCAGGTTGCTGGTCTGCCCCAGGCCGATGGTGTAGCCGTCCGCCGGGGACTTGGCCACTGCGTCGATGCCGATGTTGCCGCCGGTGCCCGGGCGGTTCTCGACGACAAAGCTCCAGCCCTTGCTGGCCTGCACTCGGCTGGTCACTTCGCGGGCGATCAGGTCGGTGCCGCCCCCGGCCGGGAAGGGAACGATGACCTTGATGGGCTTGGCAGGGTAGGCCTGGGCGAAGGCGGCGCCCGTGGCGAGCAACAGGCTGGCGGCGGCCAGGGCTTGGCGGCGGGAAAGTGGCATGTCTTGTCTCCGGATGTCGGTGGAAGTTGTCGGCCGCTGGTCAGTGCCACGGCTGGAGCGGACTGTACGGAGGTGTTTCGCTCAATACAATGTGGTTTCAATAGTTGAAACCAAGGCCGTCAAATGAAACCAACCCGAAAGTCCGCCGAGGCGGTAGATGCGGCAGACAACGACACCAGCACTGGCAGCGTGACCGCCGTGGTGCGGGCACTTCGCCTGCTTGAGAGTTTTGGCATGGACGATTCACAGCTCACGCTGGCGGAGATGAGCCGACGCACCGGCATGCACAAGACCACCACGCTGCGCCTGGCCCGAACGCTGGCGGCCGAGCACTACCTGGTGCAGAAAGAAGACGGCAGCTGGCGCCTTGGCCGAGCGGCGGGCTGGCTCGGGGCCTGTTATCAGGCGGTGTTCGACGTGCACGAGGTGGTGGAGCCGGTGCTGCGTGCGCTGACGGTCAAGACCGGGGAAAGCGCCTCGTTCTACGTTCGCGAAGGCCAACAGCGCCAATGCCTGGCGCGGGTGGACGGGCCGCAGACCATCCGCCACCACGTGCGCGTGGGCATCGGCCTGCCGCTTGATCTCGGCTCGCCGGGGCGAGTCATCCTGGCGTTCTCTGGTGAGCCGGGTGAGCCTTACGAGTCGATCCGACGGCGAGGCTTTCACCTCTCGATGGGCGAGCGCGAGCCCGAAGTCTCCAGCGTCTCGGCACCCGTGTTCGGCCTGAACTGGCGGCTGCTGGGCTCGGTCTGCATCTCGGGGCCCACCTCACGCCTCACGGAGGAGCGCCTGCACGAACTCGCGCAGACCGTGATGACCGCCGCCAACGAACTGTCCTACGCCATCGCCGGAACGCGGCGGACCACCGCGGCACCGGGGGGCGGCGCCACCTGGTTTCCTCGGTCGTCTGCCATGTGAAGCATTGGGGGCTGCGTCGCACGCAACACGCCGCAGCCCTAGCCCCTTCGCGCAGGCATTACCCTACCCCGGCCCCCACACACACCCGCATTCCCCATGAGCGATTGGAAAACCCAGCAGATGATCAAGGCCTCGGGCTGGCCAGAGACCCCCGACGCCTTGGCCATTGGCGCCAACTTCAACCTAGCCACGCCCAGCGGCCTGGTCCCCTTTCACTGGGCCTGCGAGCACGGCAAAACGGGCCTCGTCCGATACATGATTGCCCACGGGGCCAACGCGGCCGACGTCTCGGCCGACGGCAAAAGCATGCTGGAGTTGGCCTTGAACGCCCGTGACTTCCAGTCACTGATGCTGTTGATCGATCAACTCAAAGCCACTGGTGCGCCGCCACCCGGCGAGCCAATGAAAGCGCGCCTGACCCAGGCCTTCAGTGGCGGTCACCCCGACGCCCACAACCGCATGCTCCAAACCTTGCGGGATTGGGAGCGAATCGCAAGAAAGAGCAGGGGTTGAGGGTACGCATGCCGAAGCATGTTTTTGTCCGTGTCGATCTGGTGATGGCGATGGACCGGGGCCGACTGTGTTAACGGGGTTGTCTAAGGCGAGGGAATAGTCTAGGAGCGGGTGGAAACAACGGCGTGGTGCCGTGAGGTCAGTTTCTTGGGCAGGCAGACGTCGATTTCAGGCTGAGAGCAGTTGTTGTCTGCAGTTGCCCTCTGCGACTACTCCCGACCCGGAACGGACTTTCACCATGCGTTGGCAAAAGTCCGCTTTCGGCAGCTACCACGGAACATCCTCAGGGTTGAGATGCTTTTCTCAGCCACATTCAAAGGCAAACGGCCAAGCCCTCGCGGTCGAGGCTCTGTTGTCCCTATCACTTACTGAGCGGGCAACGCTTTTGAATTTCCTACACAAGTGAAATCCAGATCGTCATCTGGCTGAGCTCAGGGGCCAGTGCAGCCCCGCATAGCTGGGCTTTTCCATGGTGTGCTGGGGATGGTGCACGGGGGCTATTGCAGAGACTGCCTGATGCCCGCCAGTTCAAGTTCCATCTATTCGATTTCCCCTAGTATGCGTTTAGCACCATCAAGGTACATCAACCCCTCTGGCGTGAGGTCCATGCGTCGCGTAGTGCGCGCGACAAGCGTCATACCCTAGCGGTCTTCCATCTGCCGCAGACGCTTGCTTACTGCCGGAGTGGTGAGCCCAAGCTCACAGGCAGTTGCAGTAAGGCTGCCGCACCGCGCGAGCACGGAAAAGAAGCTCAGGTCGGTCGGGAAGATGACGCGCGTCATCGTGGTCTCTGAAATGTTCCACTCAGCGGGCGTTGGCGTTGGCGTTGGCGTTGGCCTCGGCCACCGTGAGGGCGGTCATGTTGACGATCCGGCGGACGGTCGCGCTGGCCGTGAGGATGTGCACCGGCTTGGCGGCGCCCAGCAGCATCGGACCCACGGCGATGTTCCCGCCGGCGGCCGTCTTGAGCAGGTTGTAGGAGATGTTCGCCGCGTCGATATTCGGCACCTTATCGAGGTTGGCGTCGCCGGTCAGCGTGCTGTTGGGCATGATCTGCGCGCGGGCCGCGCCGTCCAGCGCCACGTCCCCGTGCATCTCGCCGTCCACTTCCAGCCAGGGGGCTTGGGTGCGCAGCAGTTCCAGCACCTGGCGCATCTTCACGGCGCTGGGCTGGTTGCTCGAGCCGAAGTTCGAATGCGACAGCAGCGCCGCCTTGGGCTTGATGCCGAAGCGCATCATTTCCTGGGCGGCCATCACCGTGATCTCCGCCAGCTGCTCGGCCGTCGGGTCGTAGTTCACGTGGGTGTCCACCAAGAACACCTGCCGGCCCGGCAGGATCAGGGCGTTCATCGCGGCGTAGGTGTTGGTGCCGGGGCGGCGGCCGATCACCTGGTCCACGTACTGCAGGTGCAGGTGGGTCAGGCCCCAGGTGCCGCAGATCATGCCGTCGACCTGGTCCTTGTGCAGCAGCATGGCGCCAATCAGGCTCAGGCGGCGGCGCATCTCGATCTTGGCCATCTGCACCGTCACGCCCTTGCGCTCGGTCATCTGGTGGTAGGTCTGCCAGAAGTCGCGGTAGCGGTCGTCCTGCTCCACGTTGACCACGTCGTAGTCCTCGCCGGCGCGCAGGCGCAGGCCGAACTTCTCGATGCGCTGGGCCATCACGGCCGGGCGGCCGATCAGGGTCGGGCGGGCGATGCCCTCGTCCACCACGATCTGGGCGGCGCGCAGCACGCGCTCCTCCTCACCTTCGGCGAAGGCGATGCGCTTCTTCTTGGCCAGCTTGGCGGCCGCCATGATGGGCTTCATGGCGGTACCGGAGGCGTAGACGAAGCTCTGCAGCTTGTCGCGGTACGCATCCATGTCCTGGATCGGGCGCAGCGCCACGCCGCTGGCGGCGGCCGCCGCGGCCACGGCCGGGGCGATCTTGATCATCAGGCGCGGGTCGAACGGCTTGGGAATCAGGTATTCGGGGCCGAAGGCCAGCTGCTCGCCGGCATAGGCCGCAGCCACCACCTCGCTCTGCTCGGCCTGGGCCAGCTCGGCGATGGCATGCACCGCCGCGATCTCCATCTCATCGGTGATCGTGGTGGCGCCGCAATCCAGCGCGCCGCGGAAGATGTAGGGGAAGCACAGGACGTTGTTGACCTGGTTCGGGAAGTCGGTGCGGCCGGTGGCCAGGATGGCGTCGGGGCGCACGGCCTTGGCGTCGGCCGGCTGGATTTCCGGGTTCGGGTTGGCCAGGGCCATGATCAGCGGGCTCGGGGCCATCTTCTTGACCATGTCCTGCTTGAGGACGCCGCCGGCCGACAGGCCCAGGAAGATGTCCGCGCCTTCGATGACTTCGGACAAGGTGCGGTGGGGCGTGTCCTGCGCGAACTGGACCTTGTCCTCGTCCATCAGCTCGGTACGGCCCTTGTAGACCACGCCGGCCAGGTCGGTCGCGAAGATGTTCTCGCGCGGCAGGCCCAGCTTGACCAGCAGCTGCAGGCAGGCCAGGGCGGCGGCGCCGGCGCCGGAGGTCACCAGCTTGACCTTCTTGAGGTCCTTGCCCACGACCTTCAGGCCGTTGAGGATGGCCGCGCCCACCACGATGGCGGTGCCGTGCTGGTCGTCGTGGAAGACCGGAATCTTCATGCGCTCGCGCAGCTTGCGCTCCACGTAGAAGCAGTCGGGGGCCTTGATGTCCTCGAGGTTCACGCCGCCGAAGGTCGGCTCCAGCGAGGCGATGATGTCGACCAGCTTGTCCAGGTCCTGCTTCTCGTCGATCTCGATGTCGAAGACGTCGATGCCGGCGAACTTCTTGAACAGGACGCCCTTGCCTTCCATCACCGGCTTGGCAGCCAGCGGGCCGATGTCGCCCAGGCCCAGCACCGCGGTGCCGTTGGTGATCACGGCCACCAGGTTGCCGCGGGAGGTGTAGCGGACGGCGTTGGCGGGATCCTTGACGATCTCCTCGCAGGGCGCGGCCACGCCGGGCGAGTAGGCCAGGGCCAGGTCGTGCTGGTTCACCAGCTGCTTGGTGGCAGCGATGGCCACTTTGCCGGGGGTGGGGAATTCGTGATATTCGAGGGCGGCCTGGCGGCGGGTATCAATGGGCATGTGATTCGATCGGTGCATCGTCCAAAGAAAAAGGCGCCAGGACCTCCGTCCTGGCGCCCCGAGCCTCACATCACTTGATGAAGCTCAGCTGCCTATTGATCTTCTCGAGGATCGGCTTCTTTTTCTCGTTGAAGACGGTCTTGTTCTGCGCGATCAGGTTGTTGCCCTTGGTGTCGATCGAAATGATCAGGGGGCCAAACTCCCGCACCCGGTTGACCCACAGGGTCTCGGGCATGCCCAGGTCCTGCCACTGCGCGTCCTCGATTTCCTCGACCTGAGTGGCCGCCAGCACCGCGCAGCCGCCGGGGAAGATGGCGTGGACGGCCTTGTGCTCCTGGCAGCCGGCGGCGGTTTCCGGACCCATGCCGCCCTTGCCGACGATCAACTTCACGCCGGTCTGAGCGATGAATTCGCGCTCGAACTTCTCCATGCGCATGCTGGTGGTCGGGCCGATGGAGACCATTTCGAACTTGCCGTCGTCCTTCTTGCGCACGATGGGACCGGCGTGGAAGATCGCGCCGCCTTCGAGGTCGACGGGCAGTTCACGGCCCTGCTCGATGAGGCGGCGGTGGGCCACGTCGCGGCAGGTGACCAGGCGGCCGGTCAGGTAGACCACGTCGCCGACGTTCAGGCCTTCCAGGTCTTCGCTCTTGATGGGGGTCGTCAGGATCTTCTTCACAGCACCACTCCATCGTGGGAAAGGATGTCATAGGACAAGTCGCCATTGATGCGAATCTTGCCGCGGCGGTGTGCCCAGCACCCGGTGTTGACAGCCACACCGATGGTGGAAGGATGGCGGGCTGACGATTCGATATTGACGCCCATGACGCTGTTGTTACCCGTCAGGCCCTGCGGACCGATGCCCACCTCATTGAGACCTTCTTCGAGGAGTTGCTCCATGAGCGCTGCGCGGGGGTTCTCACTTTTGGAGTCGACCGGACGGAGGATGGCCAGTTTGGACAGACGGGCAGCAGTCTCCACCGAAGTCGAGACGCCCACGCCCACCAGCAGTGGCGGGCATGCGTTCACCCCGCGCTCGGTGATGACGTCCATCACGAACTCGGCCACGCCCTCATAGCCCTGGCCCGGCATTAGCACCTTAGCGGCGCCAGGCAACGTGCAGCCGCCACCGGCCATGTACACGTCGATGATGCAACTGTCCTTGTCGGGGACGATGCGCCAATCCAGCCACGGGATCTGGGTGCCGGTGTTGGTCCCGGTGTTCTTCTCGTCGAAGGTTTCCACTGCGTTGTGACGCAGCGGGGCAATCTTCGTCGCGCCAGCAAGAGCCTCGCGAAGGATTTCCTCAAGTTCGCCAAGCAGTGGGAACTGGGCACCGGCTTCAATGAAATACTGAATCACACCGGTGTCCTGGCAGCTCGGGCGATCGAGCTTGTCGGCCGCTTCCTGGTTGCCGTGCATGGAGTCGTAGACTGACTTGGCCAGCGGGTTGGTCTCCAGCGTGCGCAAGTCGGCCAGCTTGGCCTTGACGTCGCGGGGTAGGCGCTTGCCGATATAGGCCGTGAACTTGGCCATCGTATCCGTGAGGGACTGGACGGCAACTTCTTTGTCCATGATTGCTTCTCCTGATTTAAACGATGCAGATCACTCGATGGTGACCTTGCCTACCTTGACAAGGTTGGCAAACTTTTCGGTCTCGCCACGAATTTGCTTGGCCATCTCTTCGGGCTTGTTGCCAATCGGCTCGGCTCCGATGTCAGCCATCTGCTTCTTGAATTCGGGCGACTGGATGATCTTGACCAGTTCAGTGTTCAGACGGGTCACCACAGCCTTGGGGGTCGCTGCCGGCGCCATCAGGCCGAACCAGGTGCCGATGGCAATGTTGGGAACGCCTGCTTCCTGCAAGGTCGGGACATTGGGCAGCGCACTGGAGCGCTTGTCAGTCGTTACTGCCAAGGCCTTGAGCTTGCCTTCCTTGATGAAAGGAAGCACCGGGGTGACGGTATCAAACGACATGTCCACTTGCCCGCCAAGCAGGTCGGTGGTCAGCGGTGCACTGCCTTTGTAGGGCACGTGAAGAATTTTGGTACCCGTCTCCATCTGGAACTGCGTACCGATCATGTGCTGCGCCGTCCCATTGCCGTTGGAGCCGTATGCCACCTTATCCGGCGCTGCTTTGGCTGCAGCCACCAGATCCTTGACCGTGTTATGGGGTGACTTGGCGCTGACCGTCAGCACGTTCGGCACGAGGGCCACGGTCGTGATCGGCGCGAAATCCTTCTCGAAGCTGTAGCGCAGGTTCTTGTAGACGTTGGTGGCGACCGTATGGTGGACGGCGCCCATCAACAGAATATGGCCGTCCGCAGGGGACTTGGCCACGTAGTCGGCACCCAGCGTGGCGCCGGCACCAGGCTTGTTGTCGACGATGACAGATTGCCCGATGACCGCCGACAGCTTGCTGGCCACAGCACGTGCCAGCACATCGGTGGTGCCCCCTGCTGGGAAGGGCACGACGATGGTGACGGTCTTGGTGGGCCAGGTCTGAGCATTCGCCACGCCGGCAGCGAGGCAGAGGCTTGCGATCAGGGAAAGGCGCTGAATCTTGCTGGGCATGATGATGTCTCCTAGGTATGAACCCGAAATTGCATAGCGGTCATCGCTGACCAGACTGTAGGCTTGCTCAAGTTAAAAAAATGGCGCTACATTCAATGCATCGTTAACGTTAAATTAACAATCATGGGCAAGATCCTTCAGCCAGGGGACTTCGGATTTTTTGCGGCCTTGGCCAACGCAGGCTCGTTAAGCGCAGCGGCTCGGGAGATGGGAATCTCGACGGCGGCAGTCAGCCGTCACTTGAGTCAAATGGAATCTCGCCTTGGCCTGGCCCTGATCAACCGGACAACGCGCCGCATGAGCCTGACCCCTGAGGGCGAGGTCTATCTCGACTTTGCACGCAAGATCCAAGGCGACATGGACGAACTGGAAGATCGCCTATCCGGCGCTTCGCTGGCTCCGCAAGGCCTTCTCCGGGTCAACGCAACCTTGGGTTTCGGGCGAAGCCACATCGCCCCCTTGATTTCCCAGTTCTGTCGGCAGCAGCCGAAGGTGGATGTCCAGTTGCAGTTGTCTGTTAATCCACCACCGATCACCGAGGATCTGTACGACGTCTGCTTTCGCTTTGGAACGCCACCTGACTCTCGCTCCATTGCGCGATTTATCGCTCCCAACCGTCGAATCCTTGTCGCCTCGCCGGCCTACCTGAAAAAGTACGGGCAACCTAAAACACCCGAGGATTTGACGCGCCACAACTGCATTGGCATCAGGCAGGGCGATGAAGCTTATGGCCTCTGGCGGTTCACGTCCCCAAAGGTAAAGTTAAGAGGCCAACCTAACCCCATGCACAGCGTGAAGGTACAAGGGAACCTGACGACCAACGACGGAGGCGTCGCTGTCGCTTGGGCACTGGATGGGCATGGCATCTTGCTTCGCGCTGAATGGGATGTGCGCCAGTACGTCAAGGCCAAGCGCTTGGTCGAGGTCCTGCCCGCATACGCCAGCCCTGACGCCGATATTTACGCAATCTACGCCGAGCGCCATCGCACCTCACTGAGGGTCAGGGCGCTGGTGGATTTTGTGGCGTCGGCGTTCGAGAAAGAGGAGCGCTAATTCGGAAAATCCAGGAGCAGGCGTCTCAGCAAACACCTAGTTGAGGCCGCCTGGGGCCGGATCCTGACAATCAGGAGTGAGCCGAGGTGGCCGCTTCGCGCCCGTTTGCTGGCATCCTCCACCAGGACCTTACCGTGGCCGCCGAGGCCAGGGACGGGGAACTGGCACGACAAATTATGCAGTTGCACTTGCGCAT
>FWPV01001852.1_pt1 | contig 54793 bp, 38 predicted proteins | sample 2228371 | NCBI WGS metagenome assembly FWPV01 (sample SAMEA103939776, study PRJEB20133) | metagenome
GGAAGAACCCTTACGACCCCTGGGCCGGACGGTTTTCTGGATCATCATTGCCAGTATATTGTTTTTCAGCCTTTGGATGGTTTTCGGCCAGGTGGATGTTGTGGTCACCGCCCGGGGGAAAGTCATTCCAGTGGGAGAGGTGAAGACCGTGCAGCCCCTGACCACCGGCGTTGTCAGAAACATCCTTGTCAAACCAGGAGACCGTGTCAAAGAAGGAGAGGTTCTGATGGAAATCGATCCTTCGGATGTCGCGCCTGAGCTTGCTTCGATGAAGAAGGATCAGCAAACGCTGGAACTTGAAATCCTGCGCCTCCAGGCCCTCCTGGAAGGCCGGACGTTGATTGTGCCGGAAAATATATACCCGGCCGAATTGGTCAAAGCTCAGGAAGACTTATACCAAGCGGCAAAAGCCAAGCTTGAAACACAGATTCATGTGAAGGAGGAGGCGCTCGCCCAAATCAATGAGCGCCTGGCCGGGGAAAAAAATGCGCTGACAGAGGCCGAGTATCTCCTTACCTTAAGCCGGGACCGACTGGCGCGCCTGACTCCTGTGCAGAACATTGTCAGCCGGGATGAATTTGACAAGGCTCGAAGCAACGTCAAAACCAATGAAAGTCAAAGAGACGCCTGCCGGCACCGCATCGATGAGCTATTGGCTGCAAGGGCGCAGGTAAAGAAAGAGATCGAGCTTATTCAAACCGAGGAGCAGAACCGGCTTCTCACAGAGCTTTCTGACAAGCGGGAAAAGATCTTATACCTGGCGGCCGACATCGAGAAGAGCGAATTTCTCACTCGGCGGCAAAAAATCGTCTCACCGGTAGAAGGATACATCTCCCAGCTTCTCATCCATACCGTGGGCGGCGTGGTGACGCCTGCGGAAAAGCTGGCCCAAATTGTTCCAGCGGACTCGCCTTTAGTGATCAAGGTGTTTGTGCAGAACCAGGACGTGGGATTTGTGAACGCCGGCATGGATAGCATCCTTAAAATCGATGCTTTCAATTTTCAAAAATACGGCGCTCTTTCCGGAGAACTTCTTCAAGTTTCCCAGGATAGCCTTGAAGACCCCAAGATGGGGCTTGTGTATGAAACCTATATCCGACCCAACGAGACCCGATTGAACGTCGAGGGAGAAGAAAAGGAAATCGCCATCGGCATGGGCGTCACCGCGGAGATTAAAGTTGGAAAACGCCGAATCATTGAGTTTTTCATATATCCTTTGGTCAAGTATTTGGATGAAGGGATCAGCGTGCGGTGAAAAATTTGACCGATCATTTATGATCTGATATTAATAAAAACAATAAAATGAAGAACCTTATGGTGAGAAGTGAAAATACCCACAATCTGGTGATGAGGAGTGGCATATGAAACCAAAAGAAAAAGGCAGCGACCGGTTTGAAATGCTGACCGGCGATATTTTGCACCATGAGCCGGTGAGCGTTGAGGCAGTGGGGGCCCGCATTCGGCATTTGATGGAGGCAAAGGGGCTTTCTTATGAAGAGCTATCAAATATGACCGGGTTTGAAGTGTTTGCGATAAGGGACGTTTGCGTTAAGGGATGTATATCATATTTTTAGTTTGCATGTAGCATAGTAAATGATGGATATATATGATTCCGCGTCAATTAAGAAAAGATATTCCGGGTGCATCGCACCATATTATTGCCGGAGGAATCAAGGGGAAAACGATATTTAATGATGATGGTGACCGTGACGATTTTCTTGAAATGAAATAAAGGAATAAATAGCTATCCAAAGTGAATTGACTCTGAATGGGTGATAACTACTCATCATTGCATATTGGGAATCAGATTCAAATCCATCGCTATTTGGAGGGCTGTTTTTCTGGATTCATATCCAGGCATAAAATCCGCATGCTGACGCGCAGCCGTGATACACTGCCGTTTAGCTCAAGCCTATTCCCAGTGATTGCCTTTGCGATTCAGGTCTATATAATCGTCGGAAGGTCTGTCATGGTCTCGTGAAATGGTTCTGTCATAAAGGAGTGAGTTTAAAAACCAGTTGGCCATGCTGATGATCAAAGATCCAAACACTGCGGCCCAGAAGCCATGCACATGAAATCCGGGAATAAGCCCGGATGCCATTTTGAGTATGGTGGCATTGATAATCAAGGTAAACAGCCCCAGGGTCAAGATATTAATGGGAAGCGTCAATACAAAAAGGATCGGTCGGACGAACATGTTTAACATTCCCAATGCAGCAGCCGTAAAAAAAGCGCTGAAAAAGCCGCTCACGTGGATTCCATCCACCACATAGGCCGTAAATAGAACCGCAGCGGTCAAGCACAGCCATTTCATGAAGATCCATTTTATCATGTCCGAGCAAACCTTTCATAAACCTTTGCGCAGAAATCAGCTCAAAACTTTTTCATAAAAATTCTCTTTATGTTTTTTATTTTTAATTGACAAACAAATATCTTTCAACCTATTTAAAGCGACTATTATTTGCAGTCATTTTATTGGTAAGGAGGGGCGCATCATGTATGTTCCACGATACATATTTTTTACCAAGGGAGTCGGAATCGACAAGGCACAACTCGCCTCTTTTGAGAATGCGCTTCGTGAAGCCGGCATTGCCCATCTGAATCTGGTTCAGGTGTCATCCATTTTTCCCCCGGGATGCAAAATCATTGACAAGGAAAAGGGGCTTGCCAAACTGGAACCCGGCGAGATCACCCATTGCGTCATGGCCAAACAGCAGATCCAGGAACCCGGGCGTCGCATAGTGGCCAGCATCGGGTTGGCGCTGCCTGAAGGCAATGAAAAATACGGATATCTTTCTGAGCATCATGGATTCGGCCAGACTGAAACCGAAGCCGGCGACTTTGCCGAAGACTTGGCGGCCTCCATGCTCGCAAATACACTGGGCATTGAATTTGACCCGGATAAAGATTATGACGAGCGCAAGGAAATTTATCGGATGTCGGGCAAAATCATTCATTCCCGTCACATCAGCCAGGCGGCTTTAGGTGCGGAAGGCAATTTGTGGACCACGGTGGTTGCAGCGGCAATCTTTGTGAAATAATGTCGGATAAGCCGTATATCCCCTTTGGGGGCATGGAAATTCAAGCCGCTTCGCCGGCGGACGCAAAGGTGCTCATACTGCCCATCTATTATGAAATGGCGCCTTCTTATGGATCCGGAAGCGGGGAAGGGGCGTTTCATATCCTGACCGCCTCTCATGAGCTTGAATTCATGGATGAGGAAACCCTGACTGAATGGCCCGTCATCGGACTTCACACGCTCGCCCCTCTCGTGCCGTCAACCGATCCGGAAAAAGCGATTTTAGAAATTCAGCAACAAGCACAGGCCCATGTGAAGACGGATAAATTTCTGCTTTCCGTGGGAGGAGATCATGCAATATCCATCGGGCTGATTCTGGCCGTGTCCCAAAAATATCCGGATGTGGGAGTGCTTCAAATTGATGCGCACCTGGACCTGCGCGATACCTGGCACGGCAGCCGGTTTAACCACGCCTGCGTCATGCGTCGGGTGGTCGAGGACATGGGCTTGCCCGTTGTTCAGGTGGGCATCCGGTCCTTTTCTCCCGAAGAAGCTGCCTATGTGAAATCAAAAAATCTAAAACCATTTTATGCCCATCATATGCATCCCCTGGACAATGCATGGATGGATGATGTGATGCATACCCTTCCAGAAAAAGTCTATCTGACCCTTGATGTGGATGGTCTTGATCCTTCGGTGATGCCCGGCACCGGAACACCGGTTCCGGGCGGGCTTTCTTACCGGCAGGTGGTGGATCTGATTCAAAAGATCGGCACATGCAAGAAAGTCGTTGCCGCCGACATCACGGAACTTGCCAAAATCCCCGGTACCCAGGTATCTGAATTCACAGCCGCAAAGATAGCCATGCATATGGTTGTGCATTGTGTGTGTAAAGGTTCCGAAACGGCCTGAAATCCGCCACCAGAGTTGTGATAGCCAGAAAGCGGGTTTAGTATAAGTTCAATAAAATAATCTCCAAACTTTCCTTAAATTAATTGGTTATAAATGATTTAAAATGCTTTCCGCTGCTTGGCGGTCGCTGCGTTGACGGATGGGGTTTTGAATTTTAAAAGAAAAAGCCCGGCGCAAATTACCGCCGGGCTTTTTTATCAATATTTTTTAAAGGAAAAATTTTAGAAAAGGCCGGTTACTTTGCCAGTATTCACATCCACATCGATTCTTCGGAATGCCGGGTTGGAACTGGTGCCGGGCATGAGGCTGATGGTGCCTGCGCAGGGGCAGAGGAATTTGGCTCCGGAATAGATCAGAACATCTCGGATGGGCAACGTCCAGCCTTTGGGAACGCCTTTCCATGTGGGTTCATGGGAGAGGCTCAAGTGGGTTTTGACCATCATGGTGGCATAATCGGCATACTTGGGATCATCTTCCAGCATTTTGGCTTTGGCTTCGGCTTCTGCTGTCCAGGATACACCGTCAGCACCGTAAACTTCTTTGGCGATGATGGCCACGCGGTCCCGCAGCTTCATTTCCAGCGGATAGAGGAATTTGAATTCAGATTCTTGGTTGCAGGCGTCGATGACGGCATCCGCCAGTTCCAGAGCGCCTTCGCCGCCTTTGAGCCAATGCTCGGATACCGCGCAACGTGCACCCGCTGCTTCAGCGGCTTTTTTAACGGCTTTGACTTCTTCGTCTGTGTCCGTGTAGAACCGGTTGACGCAAACAACGGGATTCATGCCGGATTTCCGGATGACGCCGATGAGATGCACCATATTGGCGCATCCTTTTTCAACCAGGCCCACGTTTTCCTTGGTGTATTCTTCCGGCAGAGCTTTTCCGGGCACCACTTTGGGGCCGCCGCCATGCATCTTCAGAGCGCGGATGGTGGTGGTCAGCACCGATACATGGGGTTTCAAGCCGCTGAATCGGCACTTGACGTTCCAGAATTTTTCAAACCCGATGTCTGCGGCAAATCCCGATTCTGTCACATGATAATCAAACAATTTCAGGCCCACCCGGTCAGCGATAATGGAAGACTGGCCCACGGCAATATTGGCGAACGGCCCGGCATGAACCAAGCAGGGCTGATATTCGGCGGTGCTCATGAGAGTGGGGTTGATGGTGTTTCTCATAAAGGCGGTCATGGCATTGCCCACTTCCAGGTCGCCGGTGGTGACAGGCTTGCCGCTTTTGTCAAACGCCACGGTGATTTCATTAAGTCTTTTTTTCAGATCCGCAAGATCGTTTGCCACAGCCAAAATGGCCATGCATTCAGAACCCACGGCAATCCCGAATTTGGATTGCATCATGAATCCGTCCTGTCGTCCGCCTATTCCGATGATAATGTTTCGTAAAGACTGGGCACAGAAGTCAATAACCCATCCCATTTCAACCCGGGTGGGGTCAATGTCAAGCCGGCGCATTTTGGTGAGCCGTTCCAGCTGCTCGTCGTTGTAATTGCGTTCATGCTGCATGCGGGCAGTCAAGGCCACCATGGCCAAGTTGTGGGCGTTCATGATGTCGTTGATATCGCCGGTAAGACCCAGTGAAAACTCGGTCATAGGAATCAAGAGGGCATTGCCGCCGCCGGCAGCCGTGCCTTTAACATTCATGGTGGGTCCGCCTGAGGGCTGACGTAATGCGCCGCCCACGTTTAAGCCCCGTTTGCCCAGGCCTTCTATTAAACCGACAGATGTGGTGCTTTTGCCTTCACCCAAAGGAGTGGGCGTGATGGCCGTCACTTCAATGTATTTGCCATCCGGCTTGTTTTTCAATCGGTTGATGATTTTTAAAAAATCCAATTTGGCCAGACGGCCCATGGGGAGCATTTCATTTTTTTCAAGTCCCAGTTTTTCTCTCCACTGTTCAGGAGTGGGCATGTTGACTTCTGCTGCTTCGGAAATCTGCCAGTCCGCCATCTTAGTTGCATCGTACGCCATGTCGAATCTCCTTTGTTTGAATTTTAAGGTTATTGTTTAAAGGTTTCAGTTTTTTTTCATTTAAATATGTATTTTCAAATAGTTATAAATTATCAACAAATTATTAAGCCGTTTAATTAACATGTTTGAATGCCTTTGACAAGTTCAATCGTATCGTTGATTTAAAAATTTTGTATGGCGTATGCTTGGATCTTAATTTTTTAATTTTTCATTTATAAGCGGGGAATTAAATATTATTAAAAGGCATTTTGCCCTTATTTTCTTTGGTCTCAGGTAGGGGATCGGTCTTATCCTTCCAGTTGATGAAGGAGGAAATAAAATCCTTTTTTTTTCATTAATTCGGTGTGGGACCCGGATTCGATGATTTTTCCATGGTGGAGCACAATGATGGTGTCTGCCATCCGGGCGGTGCTGAGCCGGTGGGCGATGATAACAGCCGTTCGATTCCGGGTCAGATGAAACATCGCGGTTTGAATATTAGATTCTGTATCCGAGTCGATATAAGAAGTGGCTTCGTCAAAAATGATGAGTTCCGGATTTGCCGCAAAGGCCCGGGCGATGGAAATCAATTGCCGCTGGCCGCTGGAAAGGGTTGCACCTCCTTCGGTTAATGCCGCATCCACGCCGTTGGGAAGTTTTTCAATAAAGGATTTGCAGAATGACGCCTCCAAAATGCGGTCCATTTCGTGCGTTGATAAGGATTTTTCATGGGGAAATATATTGCTTCGGATGGTTCCGGAAAACAAAAACGGGTCCTGGGTGACCAGCGCCATTTTGGCGCGCAATTGGGATATGGAAAAATTTCGAATATCCACCCCGTTGATGCGGATGGCCCCTTTATCCGGATCATAGAAACGGATCAGCAAATTGATGATGGAGGTTTTTCCGGCGCCTGTGGGTCCAACAATGGCCAGTGTTTTTCCCGCGTTTATTGTAAATGAAACGTCATTGAGGATTGTTTCGCCAGGCACATAGGAAAAAACAACATGATCAAAGGCGATTTCCTGAATTTTTTGGGGCATGGGGTTTTGCTGATTTGGGGGCTTCTCTGGCAATTTGTCCGGATTATGGAAAATCTGCATAATTCTTTCCGATGAAGAAAGTGCGTTTAAAGTGATGTTGTATTTTTCAGCAATATCCCGAATGGGTCGGAAAAACAGTCTTAAGTAAGAAATAAAGGCCACCATGGCGCCCAGGGTGATTCCCTGCGTGATGAAACGGCCGCCGCCATAATATATGACAACAGCCACGGCCACTGAGCTCATGAATTCAATAAACGGCATAAACAGGGCAAACACCGTGATCTGCTGCATCCCGGCTTTGTAGTTTTCATGATTGATGTTGCGAAACAGTTGAAAATTCCGCTTCTGCTGGCCAAACAACTGGATCACCGACATGCCGCCGATGGTTTCTGCCAGCCGGGTGTTCATCTGGGCCGCTTTGATCCGAAGGATTCTATAGGATTCTCTGGAAATGCTTGAAAACTTGTATGATGCATAAAATATAAACGGAAAAATCAAGTAAACCGCAACAGCGAGCCGCCAGTCAATGTAAAAAAGCATTAGCATAATGCCCAGAACCAAAAACAGGTCTTTTAAAACGTAAACAATGACTGAATTAAACATTTCCAGCATGTTTTGGGTGTCATTGGCCACCCGCGTCACCAGTCGGCCAACGGGGTTTTGCGTAAAAAAACGGATGGAAAGCCCTTGGATATGTTCAAAAAGCGCCATCCGCAAGTCATGCATGATCATTTGACCAGCAAACTCCAGAAGGGTCATCAGTAAAAAGTTCAGGGCAAAACTCGCCGATACCACCAGTAGCAGATACCCCGCCATAATCATCACCCCATGAATATCTTTTTTTCGGATCTTTGCCAGATAAGACGCGGGGATTTTTTGAAGATCGTCATAATTCATCCTGGCGGTGTGATCATCAATTTCAAAAAGATCCGGCCGGGAGTGAACCCAACGCGCAATGTCAGGTTCCATCATATCCACCTTCAGGGTTCGGATAGGAGTGGGTGGGTCTTCATAGGGCCTGGTTTCCTGGGGAATGATATAGCGGTCAATGGCCACTTTGGTGATATAGGGAATCCATAATTCCAAAATGGTGACGCCTGCCATGAGCAGTATGGTCAGCAACAGAATGCCTTTGTAAGGCTTTACAAAAGGCAAAAGCTGTTTGAGCTGCCAAAGATTCTGGGCTTTGCCCAGGACTTTTTCCTCCCAGGGATTTTGAATTGATTCCGCCATTGGGATTTAATTTTCCGCTTCCATTTTCTGGATTTGGTATGTTCTTGCGTAATAGGGATTCCTTGCGATCAAGGTGTCATGGGTTCCGGATGCAATCATTTTGCCTTGATCCAATACAACAATGTTATGGGCAAATTGCACCGCCGCCAGCCGGTGGGATGCGATGATCACGGTTTTATTTTTGGCGATCTTTTGAATGGATTGAATCAGATGCCGGCCGGTCTGGGCGTCCACCTGACCAATGGGGTCGTCCAGGAGCAGAATGGGCGCATCGTCCAATAAGGCCCGGGCAAGGACCACCCGTTGTTTTTGCCCGCCGGAGAGCGTTACGCCTTTTTCACCTACCCGTGTATTGAGCCCTTCTGGAAAAGACCGGATGGTGTCGTCCAATGACACGGCTTTTAAAACATATTCCATTCGGGATGGATCCACAGGCGCGCCAAATGTAATATTTTCGCCGAGGGTGCCTGAAAACAAAAAAGGTTCTTGAGGAACCAGCCGGATATTGTTTCTTAAATGGGCAAGAGAAAAGTCCCGGATATCTTTGCCGTCAAGGGTGATCCGGCCGCTGTAAACATCATAAAACCGGGGAATCAGATGAAGCAGGGTGGATTTGCCGCTGCCTTGAGGGCCCACAATTCCGGTTACAGTTCCGCGCGTGCATGTCATGGTAATATGGCTGAGCACCGGCGTCTGATCCGGGGTGTAGGAAAAACACACATTTTCAAAACAAATTGTTCCATGGATGGGTTCATTTCCAAGGATTATGTGCCCGTCGGCTATGGAGGGAGTGGTTTGGAGGATGGCGTTGATGCGATCCAAAGACGCTGTTCCCCGCTGAAGGAGATTGACCACCCATCCCATGGCCATCATGGGCCATGCCAATAAATTTAAATAATTGATAAACGCCACAAAGTCGCCCGTTGTAATGCCGGATAAAATGGTCAAGCGACCGCCAAATATCAGCACAATGGCAATACTTATATTGGTGCATAACACCATGAAGGGGAAAAAAGCGCCTGTGATTCGAACCAGTTTTAAATTTTCTCGGACATATTTCTTTGAAATATCGGCAAGATGGTTCCATGTCTGTTGTTCCTTGTTGAAAGCTTTGACGATTCGAATCCCGGCAAAACTTTCCCGCACGATCTCCGTCATATCTGAAAAAGCCTCTTGAACCCGGGTATATCTGCGGTGCATCTGTTTTCCGAAACTCCGGGTGAACCAGACGATCAACGGCATGGGAATCAGGGCATACAGGGTGAGGGAGACATGGATATAAGCCATAAAGCATATGGCCAAGGTACCCAGGAACGCAGCGTCGATAAACGCCACCAGGCCCATGCCCACGGCCATGCGGATATTGTTGATATCATTGGTGGCATGTGCCATTAAATCGCCGGTTTTGGATTGGTTGAAATAGGTTGCCGATAGGGTTTGAATATGGGCAAACAGTTGGTTCCTCAATCCTTCCTCAATGATCCTGGACACGCCGATGAGCATTCGACGCCAAAAAAATCTTAATACAGCCATAAGCAAGGCGATTCCAATGATTTCTGCGGCATACACAGCAAGCGCCTGCATATCGACAGAATAAGCGGTTAAGTCGTCTACGGCCCATTTGATGACCCTTGGGATCAGGAGTTGAAGCACGTCAACCGCCATCAGGCACAGAGTGCCCATGATCAGCATCCAGCGATGTTTGATAAAATAAGGTTTGATGATATGATATGAACTCATTCAATCGCTCGCAATTGTGACTTTTTTACGGGATCATCAAAAACGTGTAAAGAAAATTTTCATGTTTGAACGATCTATGGTATATGATACAAAAAATATAATATATGAACATAAGTTTGAAAATAACATTAAAGGATTCAAGACAATTGAGGATACGGCGCAATTTTAAAATATGTTTCTGTCGCATGATGGTTTTTGGAATTTTGTGTGCGGCCCTGTGTTCATCGTTGGTTTGGGCGCAGCAACAGAATCAGATCGACGATCCGCTGTATTTGGAACTGGATAAGTCCATTTCTCAGTCCGTGCAAATACAGCAGGAAAAGCTCGACGCCTTAAAATCGGAATTAAAATCCGCGCAAGAGGCTGAAACAGAACTCGATGATCTGTATCGCAATATGACGATTCAGATTACCACATACCGAAACCTTTTGATTCTTCCCTCGGTCACGCTAAATGATTTAAAAACGGCGTCCACCGAGGAATCTGTTTTGCTTGCAAAACTCCAGAAGTATGTTTCCGACTTAAATGCAAAAAGGGCGGAACTTGATCGAAAAAAAAAGGAAATCAAGGATTCCCTTGCCCTCAGCGAACAAAAATTGTCCGATATCATCACCAAGGCCATCGGCGTTGATCTTCAAAAATCGCTTCAAGGAAAAACCCATCAGTTGATCCGGTTGTTCCATGAACAGGATCAAGTGGTCTCGCAACTTGACGGACTTTATGCGGATCGATTGAACAAATTCAAAGCCATTGAAACAGATATCAATGCCTTGGCCAATATATTCAAAGCCAAAATGGAGGAGCGGATCCGCGGCCAGACGTTTCAACGCAATGCAAGTCCCATCTTGCGGGTTATGCGGGGGGAGTTGACCGAAGGCGTTGCCGCTGTGTTTAACATCATTGGCCAGGTGTTTTCACGAAAATTCTGGGCGCCTCCGGAAGGGGTCCACACCGGCCCCTATGTCAGCTATCTGCTCACCTTGCTGCTGATCCTTGGAATTTTAGAGGCAGGATTGGTATATGCCGCCAAACAGGTCCGACACATTACCCTGAAATTTGAAACGGACCATCGGATCTGGCTGTACACGCTGTTTTTTTTGATGGAGAACTCTTTGCCTTTATTGGGCGCCGCGGGGTTTTTGTATTTTTTTCCCGTGCATCCGGATTACCGTCTGACTCCCATCTTTCTGCTTTTTCCGCTTTTTATTCAAATCATCGTTATTTGGCTGATTTTTCTATGGGCAAGAATTGTCATTCTGATTTTAAAAAAAATTGCGGATGAAACATTTCAGCCCGAATTGATCCGCCATTTGCAAAAACTCATCTTGGGATTCTTTGTGTTTGCATCCCTTCATGCGGTTTTCACATGGATGATCAGCTATGATAATATTCTGCTGATTTTATTAAATCTTTGTTTTGAAACAGCTTTTTTTGTTTGGGCTGTGAAGTTGATTCATATTATCCGATCCACGCAAAAGTCTTCCCAACTCAAGGCACCTGTTGTGCGGCCTGCGGTCAATATCTTGATTTATACAATTGTGTCAGGCGGGATTATTTTTGAATTATCGGGCTTCAGCGGATTGGCCGTATACTGGTATACGTCATGGGTTAAAACAACGGTGCTTTTTTTCTGGACATTTGTTTTTTTTAAAGTGCTTCAGGAATTGGATGCTTCCGCAGTTGCGGCCAAAACCGACATGGAATTGGAGGACACCCAAGATCAGCCCTATCCTGTCCGCTGGGCCGTCATTCGATTGCTTAGATTGGCCTTGGCAGTGGGGTTATTTGTTGTTATGCCCATGATGTGGGGGGCAAAATGGACTTATACGGCCGATGTGATTGATGCGCTTAACTATAAAATCGCCCTTGGAAACATTGAATTTAATTCCATGGGCATAATTTACGCCGGGATATTTATTTTTGTCACCCATATCCTGTCGGTGGTTATCAAAAGCCTGTTGAACAATAAGATTTTGGCCAATAAAAAAATCGACACGGGCTTGAAGGAATCCATCGTCCGGATCACCCTTTACTGTGTGTGGGGGATTGGATTTATTATTATATTACGGCTCATCGGCATCAGCGCCACATCATTGACCGTGGTTTTCGGGGCCCTGGGCATCGGGATCGGATTTGGCCTTCAAAATATATTTAATAATTTTTTCAGCGGGTTGATTCTGCTTTTCGAGCGGCCTATTCAGGTCAATGATGTCATTGAAATCAACGGGGTCTGGGGCGTTGTTAAAGAGATCAACGTGCGCGCCACCCACGTGAAGACATATGACAACGCGGATTTGATGATTCCGAATTCAGAAATCATCGGTCAGCAGCTCATCAACTGGAGCTTCCGGGATCCCCGGGTTCGGCGCACCATTACCGTGGGCGTGGCCTATGGGTCTGACGTCCGACTGGTCAAAGAAACCCTTGTTCAAATTGCATATAATGATCCGAGGGTTTCCAGACGACCCCATCCCGATGTGATATTTGCGGATTTCGGGGACAATGCTCTGATCTTTAAACTCCGGTTCTGGGCGCATGTGGATTATTTCCTGCGGGTGGAATCCGATATCCGTTCTGAAATTGACAAAGAGTTTCGAAAATTGGGGATTCAAATTCCTTTTCCCCAGAGGGATGTTTATATTAAAGAATTGCATCAGACACAGCGTCCCTCCAGTATGTCGTCTATATCGTGATCGTGAATTTTATGTCAGGAGAATTGGATTCATGATACAAGAATCTGTTTTATTGTTTTTTTTGATTGTCATGTCGGGTTTTTTTTCCGCATCTGAAACAGCGCTGTTTTCCATCAGCCGAACAAAGGCCAAACACTTAACAAAGTCCCCGGGCCGGACCCATGAGCTGATCATGAAAATGAAGCAGGATTCCCATAAACTGTTGACCACGATTTTGATCGGAAACAACCTGGTCAACATCGGCGCCTCATCTTTGGCCACTGCCATTACCATCGAATATTTCACAAAATGGAATTGGGTTGATTCCACCGGCAATGCAGTCGGGGCTGCAACCGTCATCATGACCCTGCTCATTTTGATTTTCGGCGAAATTTTCCCCAAAAGCGTGGCGGTCCAGCATAATGTATGGGTGGCCAAACTTATTATTTTTCCCTTGTACTGGCTTTCCTATGTTTTTTATCCAGCGGCAGCGCTGTTGAATTTTATTCCCAAGTTGGTGGGCAACAAACGCAACGCCCCGGCAGCCACGGAGGAAGAATTGATCACCTTTGTGGATGTGGTGCATGAAGAAGGGGAGATCAATCCCAATGAGCGGGAACTGATTTACAATGTGTTTAAACTGGATGATGTCAGCGTGTCGGAAATCATGACGCCCAGCGCCGACATGTTTGTCATTGATTTGACGAAACCCTTTGATTTGAAGACAGTTATCGAATCCGGGTTTACCCGCATTCCGGTCATCAAAGGCGATATTGACCACGTGGTGGGGATCATGCATATTAAAGATCTATTCCGTCATCAAACACACAGCAGCGGCCCGGTGGATATTGAGCGGATTATGCGGGAGCCCTATTTTGTGCCTGAATACAAAAAACTGGATCAACTCCTCAATCAGTTTAAACGAAAGAAAGAGCATGCGGCCATTGTGGTTAATGAGTATGGTGAAGTCACCGGTATTGTCACCATGGAAGATGTGCTGGAGGCCATTGTGGGCGATATTTTGGATGAAACTGATATTGTTGTGCCGCCGGTGGTAAAAATTCGCGAAAAAGAATGGCTGGTGCTGGGGTCTGCTGAAATTGAAGAAATCAATGAAAAACTCAAAACCCAGATTCCGGAATCCGATGAATATGAAACATTTTCCGGGTATGTGCTTGCCCAGATCGGCCGGATTCCGAGGGTGCAGGAGCAGATTGTCATTGACAATTTAGACATTACCGTCAAAGAAATGGAAGGCAACCGGATCAAATCTTTTATTGTCAGGCGGAAATAATGATCGAGCCAGGAACAATTGTTGAATATATCGACCATCAAAAAATGCTCTGTGCCGTAGTGCTTGAACTCAATGAGCATCGGGTGAAACTATTGAATGAAAACGGCGAAGAAGCCCAACAGAAGATCGGCCGGTTGTCCCATATTTCCAAAACGCGGCTGAAAATCGGAAACGGCCGTGAAAAGCTGGTGGCGAGTTTGAAACAAACATCCGCCAGCCGCCAAGCTTTGAGTCGGACCATCAATATCCAGGAGTTGTGGGAGATTTTAAGCCCCACAGGCGAATCTGTGGATCTATCCACCATGACGGGATTATGCTTTCCCAACAATCCCAACAGCGATCATGAAGCTGCTGTCATCCGGGCATGCTTTGACGGTCGGGCGTATTTTAAGTTCGATCAAGATGTTTTCGCCGCCCATCCAGAGGATCAGGTGGCCAAGAATTTGGCCAAAGAAAAAGAACGACGGCAACGGGAAGCTTTCATCGCAGACGCAGGGAAATGGCTGGTTCAGGCCTTATCGGATTCGACCCTCCGGCTGACGGAGACTTCTTATCGATACGTGGAGGTATTGAAATCCTATTATCTTTTTGGGAAGGAAAGCCCTCATTACACATTGGCGCGTGCGATCATGGCCCAGGCCAAACTAGAGCATTTGGAAAAGATTTTTGACGTCATGGTCAATGTGGGGGTGTGGGATGTCAATCAGAACCTGGATATCTATCGGTATAAGATCCCTGTTGAATTTCCCGAAAAAGTTGCCAAACGCGCCGAAGAGCTGAAAATAAAGGATGATTCGGCTGTTCGGAAAAATTTAATCGATCTTCCCATGATGACCATTGACGGGCCGGGGACCATGGATTTCGACGATGCCATCAGTTTTGAGCAAGAGGGCGGATTTTTTCGGCTCGGAATTCATATCGCGGATGTGGGCGCCTATATCCCCAAAGGAGATTTGGTGGATATGGAATTGATGGAGCGGGGCACTTCCATTTATATGCCGGATATGCGGATTCCCATGCTGCCGCCTGTGCTGGCTGAAAATGTCTGCAGCCTGAAATCCGGTGAAATCCGTCCGGCCATCAGCATTTTTGTCAAGACCAATATATATGCGGATATATTTGAATCTGAAATAGTGCCTTCCTTTGTGCAGGTCAAAAATCAATGGACGTATAATTATGTGGATCAGATTGCGGAATCCGATCCCATGGTATCCGCTCTTTGCGAAATCGCCGGCAATTTCAGGAAAAAGCGCATCGAGAAAGGCGCAGTCATCATATCTTTGCCGGAGATCACGATTCGGGTCTTTGAAGAGGGCGGCATCAGCGTTCGGCGCATTGACCGGGAAAGCCCCAGCCGTATGCTGGTGGCCGAAATGATGATCATGGCCAACTGGATTATGGCGAGATTTCTTGCCCAGCACCGAATGCCTGCGATTTTCCGTTCCCAGCCGGAGCCCAAAGCCCGTCTTTACAACCAGCGTGGAGAGGGGACGCTTTTTCAGAACTGGATGCAGCGGAGACTCCTGAATCGGTTGATTCTTTCCACAAGTCCGGAGCATCATTCCGGCCTGGGTCTGGATGCCTATGTGACTGCCACATCGCCCATTCGAAAATGCTTTGATTTGGTCACCCAACGTCAGGTGCGAAGCTGTCTGAAATTAGATATGCCTTATTCTGTTGAAGAGATTCAGTATATCATTTCAACCCTCGAGCGACCTTTGTCCCATGCCATGCTGGTGCAAAACCAGCGGCACCGCTATTGGCTTCTGAAATACTTGGAAGGCAAAGCAGGCGAAAAAGAAGAAGCCATTGTTTTAGATCGAAGACGGGATGGCTACACGATATTGCTCACCACCTATTTGATTGAATGTAAATTATCCCATTCCGGCGGATGGAATTTAAAACCCCAGGATTTGGTGCAAGTGACCATCCAGCATGCGGATGCGCGTCGGGATGTGCTGACCGTCAGTCTGGGATGAAAGTAAAGCAGAAGCCGTAGGGAAAAATAATTGGCGTTTAGAGCCGAGAGCGCAAAAGGAAGGTATTTCATCACCCCCCCATTTTTTAAAAATAAGGAAAACAACCATGCCCAAGACCAAAATCATCTGCACCATCGGCCCTGCCAGTGATTCAGAGGAAATTATCCGCGGAATGATCCAGAAGGGAATGAATGTGGCCCGGTTGAATTTTTCCCACGGAACCCATGCGGAACACGCCCGCCGCATTCAGATGATTCGGGATGTTTCCCGAAAAGAAAACAAGCCGGTGGCCATTTTGCAAGACCTTTGCGGCCCCAAGATCCGTATCGGCCATATTGATCCGCCGGGAATCCGTCTGGAACCCGGGGAAACCATGATATTGACTTCCGGGCCCACTGATATTGCAAATAATGCTGTCAACATTACCTATAAAGAGCTGCCTGCGGAAGTCTCTGTGGGCGATGTGATTCTGCTGGCGGATGGATTGATGGAATTGACGGTGAAGCATAAAACCATAACCAATATTTATTGCGATGTCATCACCGGCGGCGTGCTTACATCCGGCAAAGGCATTAATTTACCGTCCGGCACCATCAAAGCAAAAGCCCTCACAGAAAAAGACAAAAACGATCTTTACTTCGGAATAGAGCATGATGTGGATTATGTGGCCATGTCCTTTGTGAGACGCGCTGAAGATATCCGCATTGTCAAAGATATTATCCGGAAGGCAGGTAAAGATATTCCGGTGATCGCGAAAATCGAAAAACATGAGGCATTGAACAATATCAAAGAGATTATTGAAATTTCCGACGGGATCATGGTGGCCAGGGGGGATTTGGGGGTGGAAATTCCCCTTGAAAAGGTGCCCGTGATTCAAAAATCCCTTGTCCGGAAAGCAAACCGGGCGGCCAAACCCGTGATCATCGCCACCCAGATGCTCCGCTCCATGGTGGAATCCCCTCGTCCCACCCGGGCTGAAGCCACGGATGTGGCTAATGCTGTGCTGGACGGCACAGACGCCCTGATGCTTTCCGAGGAGACCGCCAGCGGCGCATATCCGGTCAAGGCGGTGGAATATATGGCGCGGATCGCTGAAAACACCGAAGAAAATTACCCGTATGACCGTCCCAATAATTTGACGCTGGAGCAAGGCATATCCGAGTCGGTTTCCTTTGCCGCCTGTATTTTGGCCGATCATTTAAAAGCATCGGCCATCATTGCCACCACCAAATCGGGTTTTACTGCCATGCAGATATCCCGATGCCGGCCTAAAACCAAAATTGTGGCCCTGTCGCCGGATGAACGGGCCATCCGGCGTCTGGCTTTATATTGGGGATGTCTGCCGAGTTATGTTGAACATACCGATGATATTGATGTGATGTTTGATATTGCTGTGGAGTATGCGCAAAAAACCGGGCATATCGCCAAGGACGATCTGGTGGTCATCACCTCGGGGCATCCGCTGTGGAAAGCCGGCACCACAAATATGATTAAGGTGCGTCGCCTGTAACGGCAGAAATCTTCCTTTATTGGTGGTTGGTGGAAAGAATGGCCTGGTCGAAAAACACCTCGCTGTCCGGGGGGCCGGTGATGGAGAAGTAGCTGCCGTCCCCGACATCGCCCGGCCATGGACCGACGGAGGTCTGCCGGTCAACATATATCCTGAATCCCATGAAAACCGTGTCTCCGTTGTTGTGGCCGGTAAAGGAGCCGTCCTGATTGTAGGGGATGACGAAAGTATTATCGTCCATGGCGGTTCGAGCAAACTTATAGACATAGAGCATAGGTTTCTCCCAGAACATTCTCCGCTTCGGCAATGGCCACGTCACCTCCCGGATACATCCAGGTGCTGGTCTTCAGTTCCTTGATGTACCGATATTTTCCGCCATGGGCGGTGATTATTTCGTTCTTCAACTCATCCAGCAGTTCGGCCAGCCCGGGCGTGTCCTGCTCACGGACGCCGGTGCGACGGTCGCGGGAAGCCTGTCGTTTCATGGGGTTTGAGGGCTTTTCTTTGATGGGTGTCACACGCAGGATTTCCAGCGTGGGCTCGGCGGTATAGGCATCCTCATCCGCCGATCTGGCAAAAACCGAGGCCCGGTGTAGGAAATTGAAACTGTCTGCCGCAAGATCCAGCCCGAACCGGACGGGCAGGTTAGGCTCTGTCCGGGATGGGATGACCAGGGAAAGAATTCGGCCCGGGTCAATGCCGGCGGTCAGGACCGCTTGCTTTGCCGCGTCGTGGGTGTCCTGGTTGGCAGCGATGATCAACACGAAAAACTGTTCAAACGGCTCATCGCTGAAAGGGACGTTGACCATGTTGATGGCATCCCCCAGCCGGGCATAAATCTTTTTTATCGTCGGATTTTCCTCGTCTGCATAGAATCGGCTCATCAGATATAACTGGTAACTGAAATACCGAGTTTCCGGCGGCGTGCGGCCCACCCAGACGAAGGCCTCGTCCTGGTCCATTTTCAGGCTCAAAGGGAGACTGAAAAGCCGGCTGGATCGGGGCGAAGGCGGAACCTGGGTGACCAGATAAGGGGACCGGGCATTGTTGCCGTTGCAGTCCGGCGCGTATCCTGTTGCATACACCCGGACCGCATCGGTCCGGCAGATTTCTCCTTGGTTGCACATAAAATTCATCCCGAAGCTGGGATGCAATCTTAAAGGCTTCCGGAAATTGATCGCCAATCTCATTGGCCGGTGGCATGGCGACGGCGATGATCCGATCGTTTTGAGAAACCTGAATTTCTCCGGATACCCGACTGCGCAAAGAAATTCAACGGCGCCCAGTACATGTCCTAATCGAATTCTATTGGAGGGGCCATAGCGACTTCCCGGGCCGAGCAGAAACCCGAGGTAAACCCCACGTAGGCAAAGGAGATGGACTTGCCGTAATGGAGGGCAATGCCGGTGTTAGGGGGGGGGTGATGGGGAAGAACCGCAGGCCTGGCAGGCTTGCGGCCAGGGCTCCGGCATCGGCCAGAAGGCCGCCGTCCGTGTTGCGAACAACGACCCGGCCGGGCTGCACGACACCGTTTACAGAAACCTGTTACTCATCCGGGTTGGGAGCTGTGGCCGTTATTATTGCACCCGGTATGACAGAGTATCGCTACCAAACAGACAAAAACCGCTGTTATTGAAAAAAAAGAAAATCTCATGGCGCTTTGAACTTTTTTGAATATTCATTATGTTTTTTTGTCTGCGTTGTCCTGTTAATGTTTAAAGCTGCGCTGGCCGGTAAACACCATGGTGGCGCCGGCTTCATTGCAAGCTTCAATCACCACATGGTCGTTTAAGGCGCCGCCGGGCTGGACCACAGCAGTGACCCCTTCGCGCAAGCCCACATCCACGCCGTCTCTGAAGGGGAAAAACGCGTCGCTGACCATGGTGGAACCGATCAATCCGCCTTTTTCTGCCGCAACCCTTGCGTCGATCTCTGCCTTTTTGTCCATGTCTTTTAAATCATTGTAGGGAATCTGGTATGCTTCATAGCAATACCGGTCTGCCAGCTTGCGATAGGCTTTATCCCGTGCGATTTCCGCCACGCCCACCCGGTCCTGTTCGCCGGTGCCGATACCCACGGATACGCAGTTTTTCACATAGATTACGGAATTGGAGGTGATGCCGGATTCAAGCAACCATCCGAACCGGATATCGGCGTATTCTTGTTCTGTGGGTTTGCGGCGGATTACATATTTTTTTCCGTTGTGCTCGCATTCGGCAAGAACAAAATCTTTATTTTCCCGGGCGCAAGGCACAAAGGACCATTGCGCAATAATCCCGCCGTCAATGAGATTCTTGAATTCCACAAACTGTTTTCCGACAAATTGTTGAAGTTTTTCAATGGCTCGGATGCGAATCACGCGCAGGTTTTTTCGTTTTGCGAGAATCTCCAGGGTGCCGGCTTCAAATTCAGGAGCTACCACCACTTCGGCGTATTGGGCGGCAATGGCCTCTGCGGTGGGTTTATCCATGGGCCGATTGACGGCAATGCACCCGCCAAAGGCTGCCACCCGGTCAGCCATATAGGCTTTTTGATACGCATCCTCAAGGGAATGGGAGAGGGCGGCGCCACAAGGATTGTTGTGCTTGACGATCACGGCCGCTGGCTGATCCGAAAAATATCGCAAAATATTGAGTGCATTATCTGCATCCGTAAGATTGGTTTTTCCCGGATGTTTGCCGGATTGCAGCAACTCAATATCCGATACCAAATATTGGCCGGGCCGGATGGTTTCGGTATCACCCAAGACAAGGTTCCCATTGATCAGTTTATAGAGCGCGGCTTCCTGGCCTGGATTTTCCCCATACCGGAGTCCTTTTCGGACGTTGTCAATGATCCAGGATACTTTTTCATATACCAGGGTCTGGCGTATGCCTCCCTCAATAAAACTGATTTCCATTTGAGAGGGAAAATGATCGTCCATAATGGTTTTATACATTTGCTTTAAATCGGCACTCATGGATTGACATCTCCTGTATGCTTTATGAAAAAATTTTATCCCTTGGATTGCAGGTAAGGATAACTTGCGCGGATATCCTCAATGGTTTTGGTGCGCCAATAATCGGATATGGCCCGGTCGTAGCAGGCGGTATGATCAAATGCTTTTTGCGCCAGATAGAATCTTGTTTTCAGCGTTGTTTTTCCGCCGGTGGCCTTAAGTTCATCCGCGATCATTCCATAATCGGAGGGATCAACCACGGACGCCACTCGAATAAAATTTTTGGCAGATGCCCGGATCATGCAGGGGCCGCCGATGTCAATATTCCCGCGGGCCATCTCAGGCGTGACGTCTGGTTTGGCAATGGTTTCGCGAAATGGATAGAGGTTGACCACGACCATGTCGATGGGATGGGCATGGGTTCTCCTTAAATCCGCCTGATGCGCGTCATTATAAGTTTCTGTGAGCAGGCCCAGATAAATTTTAAAATCCAGCGTCTTGACCAGTCCGCCTTGGGTTTCCGGCTGCCCGGTGTAATCAGATACCTGGATCAGATGCGCAGATGCTTTTTCATCCAGGATAGTTTTAATGTAATTGTAGGTGCCGCCGGTGGAGTAGATTGTGACACCCGGACAAGCGGTGATCAGGTTTGGAATAAAGACCTCCAGTCCTGATTTGTCCGAAACGCTGACCAACACATGGTTGACCGCCGCCCCATCATCAATTTTCTCTACGATATTGATTCCCATAAGTTTGCTATGCCAACGCCTTGCGTTTAATTGGCTTCATCCGCTCAGGAGTCGGCAACCCTCCTTTTGTTAAATGATCATCCAATGAAGGCCGATAAGAGCCGATAAGAATTGAATGGTTTATATCATGTCTTGCATGTGGTTAAAAGATTTTTTTCATTAACCGGTTTTGAATTGGTAAGACGGATGAATTGACTATAGTTTAGAAAAATAATTATTGACAATTCAAAAATCATACTTTATTTAAACACCTAATTTTTTAAATTAATATATATAACGTTAACGTTAAGGTTAATTTTAACTAATAAATAATAATACTGCACAAAACAGATGCATTAATGTTTTCCTTCAACAACTTGCGCATAAATTTTAAAGAAGATTTGAGGTGCTCATGAAAATAACGGCACGAATAATGGGTTGGATTTTGATTTTTGTTTGTTTTCCTTCCAGTTATTTTCAGCCGAGAGCACCATGTTTGGGTCGAAACAATATATCCGGACTTCTTCAAAATCACCGGACCGGTATTCTGATAATTTTTCAGCGTTTAAAGGACAGGGAAGAATAATTATTCAAAATGGAACTGAAAGCGGCGCCAATCGAATTATAAAAGCGGTTATACATGTCAATAACACTTTGATCATTGTTGCCACTCAATTTGACGCTTCAACATACCAGACGGAAATGACCATCGATCTTGAAGCGCAAAATACATTATCTGTTGAGCTGATTGAGGGAAAGCGCAACAGCTATTTGACCATTAAGATTGTTCAGTCATTGGGCCCTCCCATTATTGAAATTAAGGCAGATCCCGAAACCATCCATAGGGGTGAAAAAAGTATATTGACCTGGTCGTCTACCAATGTTCGATTCTGCACCCTTCAGCCTGGATTTGAATTTGTAGCGGCAAACGGAAGCACGCATGTGTCGCCAAAAGAAACAACAGTTTATATTATTAAAGCATATCAGGATGAAGGCTCTGATCCTGTTGAGGCCAGGGTTACGGTAACGGTGCTTGATCCATTGCCGCCCACTGTAACTATCACAGCAGAGCCCGCAACCATCCAGCCCAATGGCAAGAGCACGTTGACCTGGTCATCCACCGGCGCAAAAACATGTCTGATTGAGCCGGGCATCGGCGCTGTTGAAACCAGCGGTTCTATTCAAGTGTCTCCGGCAGAAACCACTACTTATAAAATAACAGCCAGCGGGGAAGGCGGAACAGCTACAGAAAGCGTTACAGTTGCGACAGAGGGCCTGCCCCTGCCAACGGTGACGCTCAGCGCGGATCAGGCTACTATTAATCCTGGCGATTCAACCATAATCCGATGGACATCGACCCATGCGGATTATTGCATCATCGGGCCGTGCGTGAACAGTCAAAAACCTACTGGAACGGTCCAGGTGTGGCCCAACCAAACCACAAATTATTGCATTACCGTATATGGAGCAGGCGGAACAGCTGCTGCAAATATCACCGTGGTGGTCCGGGATTATCCCATGCCAACAGTAACCTTTAACTCGGATCGCCAAACAGTGCAGCCCAATGGAACAGTTACCCTCACATGGTCATCCAACTATGCGAACTCTTGTGTGATAGAACCGGAAATCGGAGGGGTAACATCTTACGGTTCCATCAAAGTGGCCATACCAGAGACTAAAACTTTTACTATTACCGCATATGGTCCGGGTTTTGGCCGGTGGGCTACTTCCAGCGTCACAGTGAATGCGACGGGAATTCCATTGCCAACCGTGAATTTCAGCGCCGAACCCCGGGGTATCCAATCAGGTGGCACAACCACTTTAAGATGGACTTCATCTCATGCGGATTCCTGTAAAATCAGCCCTAGGGTCGGCACTTTCGGACCAACCGGTGAAATTCAAATTCAACCCAGGGAAACAACAGTTTATACGATTACGGCGAGCGGGCCAGGTGGAAGCACAACTAAAGAGGCAACGGTATATGTGGGCGAACCACCGCTTCCTACAGCAGATTTGATGGCGGCGCCATATGCAATTTACAGAGGCAGGTCAACCACATTCTCATGGAAGACGAGCTATTCATATCACTGTGAAATCAGATCAGATTATGATGGATATTTCGATATTGCCTGCCGGGGCAACACATGGCCGACAACACGGTCGCCTGTAAAAACCCAAAATTATACATTAATGACCTATAATTCAGCCTGGGCCTCGGTCTCTGATGCAGTAAGGATTACCGTGATCAATCCTCCTAATATCGGCATCACCGCAAATCCGCCAAAAATCCTGCCTGGTGAAAAGACAACCCTGTCCTGGCAGTCTCCGGATATTGAATCATGCATTATCGAACCGGATATCGGCGTGGTCGGTTCCAGCGGATCCATTCAGGTGTCGCCAACAACTTCAACAGATTATACCATTACGGTTATCGGCCCGTTAGGCCCAGTATCAAGCACTATCAAAGTGACGGTTCTTGCGCCTCCCAAAGTCAGCATCAGTGCAAGTCCCCAGGCGATTTTTAAGGGCGGATCCACAAATTTGTCCTGGTCATCCACCGATGTAACCTCATGTGTCATCGAGCCGGGCATCGGCGCTGTGGGCCCATCCAGTTCAAAATTGATTTCGCCATCTGAAACAACCACCTATACTATCACCGCAACAAATCCTTTGGGAACCACAACAGCCGAAACAACGGTCTCTGTATATGATCCGCCGGTAGTGACACTTGATGCCGGGCCTTCAATCATCAATCAGGGTGAATCATCTGTCTTAACCTGGAGTTCTGTATATGCGGATTCATGCTCAATATCGCCGGGCATCGGCACAGTGGCCGCCAATGGGGCATTGACGGTGAAGCCATCTGCCACCACAACCTATACCATCACTGCATCCAATCCGGGCGGAAATATCAAAATAACCGCAACAGTTAAGGTTATCTGTCCGCCAACGGTGAGTTTATCCGCCAATCCGGATACCATTCAACCAGGCATATCCACCAAACTCACTTGGTCATCCACTGATACGGATTCCTGTGTGATCGAGCCGGGCATCGGCGCTGTGGGGCCCAGCGGTTCAATCCAGGTGTCTCCAGTTGAAACCACCCGATACACCATCACGGCAACAGGCCCAATGGGCACTGCTTCAAAGTCTGTAATAGTTGCAGTGGCGGATTTAGTGTTCAAAGATGTTTTTGGTCCAAAGAAATTTGTCAAAACCGGGTCTGGAAAATATACAGAAACATTTAATGCCTTAGCCGGCAAGGCCAAAATTAGGGTTTATAACGGGGATGCCAGCGGAAATTTCCAAATCACCGGCGCTACGATTTTGCTGAACGGCACACAGATTTTTGGGCCCAATTTTGATGCATTGGTTTACAAGCAGGAAAAAGACATCACGCTGATGACGCAAAACTCTTTATCTGTGACACTGGTTTCAGGCGCAAAAAACAGTTATCTCACCATTGAGATCACCCAGGCGAACCCGCCCGCCGTTACCTTCAGCGCAGATCCTTTAACTATTTATAAAGGCGATTCCAGTAAGCTTTCCTGGACATCCACAAATGCTTATATCTGTTCAATCTCGCCTTCCATCGGCCGGGTAATGCCCAATGGAACTATTTCTGTGTCGCCGACAACCAATACCACCTATAGCATCACCGCCACCGGCGGGGGCGGGAGCGCAACCGCCAGCGTTACGGTAACAGCAAAAGATAGACCCCCGACAATCACTATCAGCGCAAATCCGCAGGCAATCCCGCCGGGCGGATCCACCACGCTGACCTGGGCCTCCACCAATGCATATTCCTGCTCCATCAGCCCCAGCATCGGCTCCATCGGCACCAGCGGCTCCAAAGTTATCAAACCCACAAAAACCACCACCTATACCATTACAGCCACAGGTTCCGGCGGATCTTCCAGCGCCACAGTTGTGGTTTTGGTCATGCCGCTGCCAACGGTCAGTCTGTCCGCCAACCCTGAAAGCATTGGTCCTGAAGAATCCAGCGTCCTGACCTGGACATCAGCCAATGCCACCTCATGCGTTATTGAACCTGGCATCGGCCCTGTTGATTTATCCGGCTCGCTCACTGTCACCCCGACCGAAACCACAACTTACAGCATTACCGCATCAAATGCAGCAGGCGCTGCTACCAAATCCGCCACTGTTACCTATGACAATTCTCCTATTAAATTAAGTATCGCATCGCCGTCTCATGACGCCAATATTGAATGCCCCTATGTTTTGGTTACCGGCAACGTCAAAAAATATCTGGCGGACGAAGTGGGAGTCACGGTTAACGGGCAAATCGCGCTTGTTTTTGATGATCAATTTGCCGCCAATCATGTGCCGCTTCAGGATGGGGAAAATGTCATTACTGCGGTGGCGACTGATTCGCTGGGAAATACCAAAACCGAATCCGTCACCGTATATGCAAACACCCAGGTAAAACATATCTGGATAAAATCCAATTCCGAGTCAGGCCTTCTGCCTTTTGAAACCGAGCTGGCCATTGACGCTTCTTTTGATTTTAAAAACGCCAATGTATATCATACCGGCGGGAATGTGGATTACCTGGAAGTCCGGGACAATACATTTTGGGTCCGGTTAAACGGCGGGGGGATGTATTATTTCCATTTTGATGCAAAAGACGCCAATTTAAACCTTTATTCCGATACAGTGGCGGTTGTGATTCCAAACAGGACTGCCATTGACAACCTGCTTCAGACCAGATGGTCCAGTCTCATGGATCATCTGAGCGCCGGGGATAAGGCAAAAGCGCTGGCATTAATGCATAGTCAGAGCCAACAAGCCTATGATCAGGTGTTTGATCAAATAATACCCAAGATGTCATCAATATCTTCGACTATAACTGGGATCACACTGTTGGATATTCATGATAACCAAATCAAATACAAGGTATCTACAATAGAGAATGGCATAAAATATAAATACAATGTGTATTTTAAAAAAGACAACAACGGACTTTGGAAATTAATGAGTTTCTAGATCTTCCGGGCAAGTCATAAGGGGGGGATATGAAAAAGAAAACTTTTATCGCCTGCATTCTTGTTGGTTATTTGTTTACTGCTTCTTTATGCCAGGCAAGCTGGTTGATTTATCACAAGCCGGAATACAAAGGAAAGGTCATTGATGCTGAAACCAAAGAACCCATCGAAGGGGTGGTGGTGGCGGTGTATTATATGACAAATACATATAACCTTGCAGGGGGATCAACCAATGTTATTAACACTCGGGAAACCCTCACCGATAAGAACGGGGAATTTACCATACCTTCTTACACCACAATATTTTCACCATTTACCACAAGCGATGCTGCTGATTTTATTATTTATAAACCCGGATATGGCGGCTATCCATATGGAGCTGGGTTATGCAAAAGTCCTGAGGAGTATTTCTCAATTGAAACTTTAGGTCTTCAAGGAGAATGCATGGATGGAGGAATTTTACATAAATTTATATATGGTATTATTGAATTACCTAAATTGAAAACAAGATTAGAAAGAGAGCGGGCAATGCCTTCAACTCCATTAATAACTGGATCTGAAGAATTTCCACTTTTATATAAAGTGATAAATGAAGAAAGAAAAAGATTGGGCTTGGGAGAAATAAAATGAAAAAACGGCGAGCACAAAATATCTATAATATATTATTAATAATCTTTATGTTCATTTTTTTCAATATTTCTCCATTATTTGCCTTAAAAGTGGGGACCCACATGTTGCTGAACACTTATATCGCATCAAACAAACTTAATGGTTTTTGCATGGATGATTATCTGAAAAACAAATTAAATTTTAGAAATGGTATATTGAGCGAAATTAAATATGAAGGTAAACCAAAACAGATTGTTAAAGTAATTCAGGAAGGTGGTGTTACAGAGGATGATCCATTTGCCCAACCTTGGAAACCAGAGGCTATTCCAACTGGCCTTCGTTGGATGAATCATTTTCATAACCCTTTAGAGTCGGAGTTTGATAATTCCGGCTACGGCAGTGGCAAATCGGCCATTGCATGGACTTTCATGCCTGTCGGAGAACAGAGCACCATCAGTGGTGATTATTCTTGGTATGATGTCAAAAATTATTTTTATCAAGCGCTGACAGAAACAGATGAGATCATCCGAAATGAAAAATTCGCTAAAGTGTTCAGGGGACTTGGTCAGTTAATGCACATGATTCAAGATATGTCTGTGCCGGAGCATGCAAGAAATACTGGACATATTTCATCATCATATGAGGATTGGTTACAGAATCCGAATAATTTTAAATATGAAGGGGAAGCTATTTTAAAACTAAAAAATTGTGATATTTTAAATGACACTCTTTGGATACCATCTCAAATACCGTTTATATTTTTTAGTTCAGCATATTTTAGTCAACCAGTTTCATTTGCGGCCATTGTAAATCCATGTGCGAATTTATTTGATAATAATCAATATGATGGTACCAACCCTGATGACACCTCACTTTATACCAATAATTTTGGGCTTTCGGAATTTACTAACGCAAATTTTTTAAGCCCCGGTACAAAACTGTCCGGATCTGAGTTCCCATATCCCAAAATCCTTGTTACCAGGTATGACACTGAGCCTCCGGAAGAATCCAGTCTTTGTATTTTGCAGCGAAATGAATATTTGGATCCATTGGACGGCGAGACAGAAAAATATTATAGTAAATGCCGTCATGGAGAGAATATTAAATTTTTTCTTAAAGCAACCTTAACCCATGAATACCTGGATGCGGCTTGCCAGTACACGTCTGATGCATGTCCTGTGAATGATACCTATTGGATTTATCTTCTCAATGATGACCGCATATTCGCCAACTACGCCCAGAAACTCATCCCCCGGGCCATCGGTTACTCAGCGCAATTATTGGAATATTTCTTTTTCTTAAATCTGAAAATAACTCTTCCGGAGGACGGATTTTATGCCAAAACCAATCAAGAGGATCCGGATGCCGGTTTCGATACTATAAAAATCTGTGTTCAAAATATTTTTTCCAGTGCAGAAATGACTGCTGGCACCCTGGATCTCGTGATTCAATACAAAACCTCGCCATGTGATCCATTCACCAACAGTTCAACATTTAATACTGCATGCAGAACCCGTGATTTGCCGTTTGAGTATATTACAGTTCATCATCCACAGAACATTGCTATCCCAAAACCACCTGCTGAACCATTGGAAATCGAATTTGGTCTTTCAAAGCCGATCCCGCTTTGGGCGACAGATATAAGGATTTGTGTATTATATAAAGGTATTGTGGCCTGGAAAAATCAGTCGGGTGAAATCGTGGGGCAGGAAAACGAAGCCGTGGAGGTGGGCTTTAAAGACATCAGCGAACCCACGCCGATTCATATTTTCAACAACATGGACAAGATTTGTTTAGACACCATATCCCCGGAAAATAACCGCTCAAAAGACTGGCACAACGCCGGAATAGAGGCGATTATAAGAGTGGACACCCCAAGTATCAATAAATACGGGAATAATAATGGAAAAGGCGATGAATTTGATGTGTATGCCCATAATATCAAAGAGCTTTATATCAGGTTTTCGTCTATTGACCGGCCGCAAACCGTTGGCACTCAACCGGGCGAATACCATTATAGATTCCAGAATATCCCACCCAATACATTATTGACACAAATGTATCTTTTAACGGATGCGGAGATAGAATACATTGATAGGGCCAACAACAAGTTTAGAATTCTTCCGGCATTTCAAAGAAGTATGGTCTATTCATCGGAAGCTTTTGATGATCCAGAAAACACGGCCGATGATATATTAAAGGAAGATCATGATTTGTTCTGGAGTGATAACCATTATACAATTGAAGATATGATCAACTATAATATAACATGGGAATTTCATCCGCAAGCGATAATCAATCAATACAACTTTGACTCAGATGGCGTGTATAGCCGGTTTGCCCCTCAATTTGAAAGTTTTAGAGGGCATGAATTTTGGGAAGGGACGAAAGTCATCAATCCCCCCTATCATCCGGGTATTTCATGCGATATCAACAATCCCGTTTCACACTGTCCCATCAACGCATTAAACCAATAAGACCAGGAGATGCAATGTTCAAAAAAATTACCATAACAATGATAATCGTAATCATATTTGCTTCATTGAGTGCGGCCAAGAACTTCCATATCAAAAAGATTTCAAAAGACCTTAAATCCGTTGTTGTTGTTGTTGAAGGTGAGTCTGAGCTGGAACGAGAAGTCCAAAAAGGAGAAAAGATTGACGATTGGACGGTTATGGATATTCAACCCGATCATGTAATTTTGAGGCAGGAACCGGAAGAAGAATGGTCGATGGAACATCAGATGATATTAAGAGTGCCATCACAGCATATAATAATGGAGAATCAAAATATCTTGCAGGAATAACTTATCGGTTGGCTTAAAAATCGGGTTTCAATCAGATCATTCCCCAATTAAATATTACCCCGCCAGCGGACAATACCAATATTGAATGCCCTTATATTCGCTTATTAACAAAAATGATTAAGATGCCATGGGGTGCATAATGGAAAAATCTATATTTATCATCTTTATAATTATTTTTGCTGTAATAGTTCCCCAAACCCATGCCAGTTGTCTAATTTACTACAAGCCGGAATTAAAAGGCAAGGTAATCGAAACGGAAACTAAAGCACCCATCGAAGGGAGGGTGGTGTCAGTGTATTATGAAGTCGAATATTACAATATATCTGGCGGCGGATCGCGGAGTATTAATACCAGAGAAACACTCACTGATGAAAATGGAGAGTTTGTGATTCCCTCATATATGACACTAATCTCGCCATTTAACACCAGTGATATGCTTGGAATGATTATTTACAAACCCGGTTATGGGAGTTTTCCAAATAATACCGGTATGTGTGTCGGTGATCAAGAGTATTATTTTTCTTCTGAGATGCAGGGAATTCAGAGTGAATGTATTGTTGATAAAATTCCATATAAATTTACCTATGGCGTCATTGAAATGCCGAAATTAAAAACAAGGCAACAAAGATTAAGTGCTATGCCAAGTTCACCGATGTTGACTGGAATTAAAGAGTTCCCACTACTATTTAAATTAATAAATGAGGAGAATAGAAGATTAGGCCTGAGAGAGGTGAATTGATAATGTTTAAAACATATTTTTCGTATGCTATTAATTGTAATTCCAATAATTTTTATGTGACGCCAGTATACGCTCTCAAGGGAAGAGACTCATAATTTACTTAATGAATATATTGCTTCATACTTTTAAATACAATGTGTATTTTAAAAAAGACAACAATGGACTTTGGAAATTAATGAGTTTCTAAATCTTCCGATAAAATCATAAGGGGAGATATGAAAAAGAAAAATTTTATCGTATGTATTCTTGTTGGTTATTTGTTTACTGCTTCTTTATGCCAGGCAAGCTGGTTGATTTATCACAAGCCGGAATTTAAAGGCAAAATTATTGACGCAGAAACCAAGGAACCCATCGAAGGGGTGGTGGTGGCGGTGTATTATCAGAAGAGCACCATTGGTGGCATTGAACCTATCATTCATTTTGCAGAAACCCTGACTGATCGCAATGGCGACTTTGTCATCCCGCCATTTAAAACCATAATCCATCCATTGGCAAACGAATCCAGAGCGGATTTTATTATTTACAAACCTGGATATGTATTTGCTTCAGAATTTGACCCAGAAAGATTTTTTTCGCCAGAAAAATCCGGTCAAAGCGGCACTGTAAAATCAAAAGGTCAAATAGAACATTTTACATATGGAGTGGGGGAGTTAAGAAAACTAAAAACAAGAGAGGAAAGGATAAGATCATTACAAGGTATTCCTGCTTGCTGTAGCTCAAAAGAATTTCCACTTTTATATCAATCGATGAACGAAGAATGGCGAAGTTTAGGAATGGAGGGAGAGAGATGATATTTAACTTATTTAAATTTAAGAAAATGATTGTATCTCTATTTATAATTTCTTTGACTGCCTCCTCTCCTTTACACGCATTTAAAGAGAATACTCATATGATGCTCAATCAATTCATTGCATTAAATAAACTTAATGGCTTTAGCCTTGATTCTTTTTTAATAAATAAGTTAGGTTTCATGTACGGGATTAATGATAAAGTTTCTGAAGTTAAGATATTTAAATTGATTGAACAGGGAGGTAGATATGAGGATAACCCAGATAATTGCACTTATTGTTACCGTTTTCGAAATCACTTCCATGATCCTTTAAATGACAGGGGATTGACTCATGGCTGGTTTGGAGAGTCAGCGCTTAAATTTGCTTTTTTAGGGGCCAATGAGCAATCCTTCGGAGGATATTATTCCTGGCATGATGTAAAAAATTATTTCTATATCGCGCTCACTGCCCAGGATGAAACTACCCGCGAAGAGAATTTTGCCAAAATGTTTCGGGGACTGGGACAATTAATGCACTTGCTGCAGGATATGTCTGTACCGGCCCATGCAAGAGATGACGCGCATATTATCGATGATAATCACATCCCTCAATATGAAACTTGGTTGGTCAGTTCCGGATATGATAATAAGCCAAATTTTTCAATAGATTCTATAAATGCAGAGTTTTTAAGGCTCAGAGATTGCGATGACTTGACAGAATTTATTGAATTTCCGGATATTCCTTTTAAATTTTTTAACCCAACCGTGCTAAATAATCCAAATTCATTAGCCGATGTTCCGGTTGCCAATCTTTTTGACAATAATCGATATGTGGAGTCCAATCCAAATCCCGGCCTGACATTGGGCAATAATATCGGCCTTTCTGAATACACAAACGCAAATTTCTTAAGCCCTGACACCATATCCTGCGCATGCTTTCCTTATCCTAAGATACCCTTGGATGATTCCGATATCCCTATACGATCAAGTATTTGCGAGACTGAAATAGAAGATCCTGCTGATGGGGAAAAAGGGAAATATTTCAGTAAGTGCAAAGATGGTGAAATCATCGATTATTTTGTGCGGGTTACAAGAATTCAGAAATTTATCCCTGATTCAAGCCGGATTTGTTGGGAACATCCTGAGTACTGCGAAGAAATGCAGGCACCGGTTTTCGGTTTTACAATCGATGATGACAGAGTTTATGCCAATTACGCTAAATTACTAATCCCCCGCGCTGTTGGTTATTCCGCCCAGCTTTTAGAATATTTTTTCCGGGGTGACCTGGAAATTTTTTCTGTTCCGGTTTTTTATGGCGATGAAATTTATGCATATCTATTAAACATTAAGAACATTTCGCAAACCGGAGAAAGCCTAAGCAATGGCCAATTTTCTGTTGTTCTAAGGTACACGCCCGAAGGAGGAAATCCCGACGGCAGCGATGATATTTTCGTTCAATCCAGTATGGCCGACAGCGGGACGCTTCAATACGGCCAAAAGGCAAATTATCTATTCTTCTTCAATGAGTCTGCGCCTCAAAAAGACAAAGAATTTAAATCTGCTAAGTGCACGCTGATTTTTAAAGGTACGCTTGGAAATGAGCAAGATGCTGTTATTGCAGCCCCGTTTAAGCGGGGAAAGCTCAAATTCATCGAGGAGTGGGACAATGATTTAACCGGCAATCACCTATGGTTTCATACAAGTCAGGATTCAAATCAGAATTATGATAACGGCATAACAGTAAACGCAGTCAGTGACGGCATCCTGGGAAAAGAAAATATCCGATACAATAATAATGACAAGGAGAGGATCAATGAGACTTTCATTTATTTAATGGATTTGTGCCCCTATCCGAATTTAAACAAGTATTGTGAGCATCAGGTTGACGGCCCCAATATTTCCTCAGAAGGTATGCGGATTACCCAGAACACTTATGTGATATTTAAGATAGACGATCTTTCCATCAATCAACAGCCTCCGGCGCCGTCAGGCTTCACAACCGCCGAGCAGTATTTTGAGCTGGAGTTTAATGCAATAAGTGAGGGCCAGGCCGATTATGACCGCCATGGGCTTGAATTTACCCAACCAGGACAGATTGCTCATCTTGGCAGCAAGGAGTTAGCCTATGCTTTCCCGATTGGCAAGATTTGTGTGTATAATATTTATAATCTTTTTAAAAGTCAGGGCATAGTCATACCCGAACCTTTTTATTTGCAGGTTATAAACCTGACTCAGAAGCTCAAAGACCTTGCAGCGCCTTCCTCTATTGAGCACCATCAGCACATGAAAGTTGATTTCATCAGCATTGTTGAAGGCAATGATGAGGATGAGACGGAACAACAATAAAGGAGACATTTGCATGATGATTACAGTCAAAAAGATTCAAAAAGCATTTGCCATTATCACCTTTATGGCTATCTTGCTTCCCTGTCAGTATTTATCGGCATTGAATAGCGCTTTTACCGATTGTCCCATACAGAAATTGACGGTACTTGAAATAGATGTGAGGACAGAAACCGTTATTCTCCAATCGTCTGACGGTGAAACAGCTGTTCTTTCTGTTGGGGATGTAGTTGGATTGGAAAATTTTGAGATCACGGCAATATGTAAAAAAGGCGTTAATCTGGAAGGCCCGCCGGACAATTCTGGCCGAAAAGAGAAGAATTTCATCCCGGCGGTTCCGATATCTGCAATAAATGAATTTGTTCCTATTCACAACGTTGCACCTGCAGCGGGTAATTGAACGAAGGGCTGCCGTTACATCACTGAGCATTATTTTTTCGGATGGCATCCTCATCTATTGAATTTTTTGTGTAAATTTCAGTTTTTGATTTTGGATGCCGATAGATTTGGCCATGTTTTTCTCAATAAAAGAGCTTTGGATCGCATCGCTATTGTTTTTTTGTACCTGTGTTTTTTTGTGTAATAAAAAATGGTTTGAGGAGGGGAAAAAATGATCAAAGTTCGGTTAACCAGTTTTGTCATCAAATGGGGCCAACAGCAGATGGTGCTTGTTTCACAGCCCAAAAAGGCAAAAAAAAAGAAAAAAATGAAACGACGAACGGGAATTCCGCTCCTCTGAATGGACGCGGAGAATAGATTCTCAGAATTTGTCTTTTTTCAGATTCTTATTTTGGATAAACCCCAGAATATTCAAAAAGACATTATGAAATTTCATGTTTGATATTCGAAATGACAAATATCCTTAGGGATTTCCTCAAGGACTTGAGGGGTTTTGATACGCATGGATCAATTCTGGTATAAACGCAGTCAAATCCTCGATGACGCACACATCTGAATATTGGAATATGGCTGCATTTGGGTCTGTGTTGATGGAAACAATGAATTTGGAATCCCGCATGCCGGCCACGTGTTGACTGGAACCCGATATGCCGCAGGCAATATATAACTTTGGTTTTACAGCAGCACCGGTGGCGCCGACTTGGTGGCTATACGGCAGCCATTGACGGTCGCAAACCGGACGGGAGCCTGCTACACAGGATTTGGGAAATAATCCGGCCAATTGATGAATCAAACCGAGATTTTTTTCATCGGCAATTCCATGCCCTGCGCATACAACCACCTCTGCTTCTGACAACGCGGATGCCGTGTGTGGTTGTGAAGCATACCCCAAATGTTTGACTGGATAGTAAGACAAACCGGGATGGACAATTTGAACCTTGCCCGGGACTGTTTTTTGGGGATGAACCGGCCGAAAAGCGCCGGGTTGAATCATTAAGACAGAAATTTCCGTATTTGAAATCAGGTTGGCAACAACTTTGTCGTGAAATATTTTTCGGTGAAATAATATATTTTTGTGTTGAAGAATCACGGCTTCAACGCCGCTGATGCAAGCAGCATCGAGTTTTACAGCTAAACCTGCGGCAATTTCAAACCCGAACGCATTATGGGGCATACAAATATAAAGCGGATTTAATTTAAGAAAAAAATCAGCTTCAATGGATTTATAAATTTCCGCAAGAGATAAATCCTGATTCTTTAAGGGAATCAAAAGCACATCATGGCCGGTTTGTCGGGCAAGTTTTTGAGCGGGTTCGAAAACGTCATGACCCGCAAGCAGTATCTGGATCAAAGCACCTGAGCCTTGGTGAAGGATATGGGCGCACGAAATCAGTTCATACACCAAGGGCGATATTTCATGGCGTTGCATCTCTGCGATGACAATGATGCTTTTTATCATGATTTGAAAATCTCATGCTTGATTTTGCGTGTCAATTAAAATCGAACGCATGTTCTATTTCGTTGACAGTGTTGATTAAAAAATACTACATGATAATCATGAAGATATGTTCGAAATCCGGTTTAAAGCAATTAATATTTTAAATCATGAAACCTTCTTTTGCCATTATCGGCTGCGGCAAGGTCGGAACCGCCCTGGGAAAATATTTGGTTCAAAGGGGGTATCCGGCGGGAGGCTTTGCGAGCCGGAATATGGCATCGGCCAAAAACGCCGCGGAAATGGCCGGTGCGGACGGGCGTTATTTTAAATATCCCTGGAAGGCCGCTATCACGGCTGACATTGTGTTGATCACCACACCGGATGGGGCCATTGCAGACGTTTGCCGAGAAGTGGCAGCGCATAGAGGATTCCGGGAAAATTCGATCGTTCTCCATTGCAGCGGCGCTTTGCCTTCCACGATTCTGGCAGATGCAAAAGAATGCGGTGCAGCCATCGGATCCATGCACCCACTTCAGAGTTTTGCCGAGGTGCGTTCTGAGAATCCATTTGAAGGCATTATGATGTCACTGGAAGGCGATCCGGACGCAGTGCGTTGCGGGCATAATATGGCGGTGGATTTGGGTGCGGTACCTTTTGTCATTAACACCGAAGGAAAAATATTATATCATGCAGGGGCTGTGGTTGCATCCAATTATATGGTGACCTTGATGGCTTTGGCCATTCGCTTATTAATGCTTTCGGGAGTAAAAGATTCAGAGGCTTTTCAAATCTTAAAACCCCTGGTGAGGGGCACGTTGAGCAATATTGAACGCGTCGGTATTACAAACGCGCTCACCGGTCCCATCGCCCGCGGGGATTCGCAGACCGTGGCGGCGCATATTTCCGCCATACAGCAGATGGCGGCGGATCTTTTGGAATTATACAAAACCATGGGAAAAGCAACCATTCCCATCGCCGTGGACAAAGGGACTTTATCGACTGAAGCAGCCCGGGAGATTCTTACGCTTTTGACTTCATAGCGCTTTTGATATGCCAAACATCTAAATTCGATACAGCGCCAATTCCTTTTCTTTCAGATGCCGGTTTGCTTCCTTAAGGGCGTTTTCATTTGAGATCACCACCACCGATGCGGGTTTTTGTCTTTCACCGAAGTATTTTTCCGCAACTGATAATACATGAGCGCGGGTGAGACTGAGAAGTCTTGTTTTAAAATGTTGCCGCATATCATCGGTTAAATAAATGAGCTTCCGATAAAATGATTTTATCGCCGCAGGCCCAGGCGTATCCGGCCGGTCAATGTCGGCGCAAATCTGAAGAATGGATTCGTGGATGTTTTCTTCCGTATAATCCCCGCTTAAAATAAATGTTGCGGCTTCCTCATAGACGTTTAAGGTGTTGAGGATATGGGGATCCCTGTAGGAGCCGAAGGCGAATAATCCGTTTTCGAGTTGAAAAGCGGCAAATCCGCCGTATGCTCCGCCTTTTTCGCGGATTTCACGGTGCAGGAAAAGCGAGCGCAGAAGTTTGCTGATGACCGCCAAAGCCGGGGCATCTTCGTGGTTTAACCGGCATGCCTCAAAAACACGCGCAACAAATGAAACCGCTGAAGCAGTGCTCCATCCTTCCCGGATCGGGTGGTTTGAAAATTCGATGTTGGGTGCATGAAACCCTTCTTGGGCGCTTTGCCCGATTTTGCTTTTTAAAGCCAGAGTCTGATCAATGGCGCACATCAGATCATTTTTTTCACCCACCAGCGCGATTTTCATATTGTTAAATTTTAATATTTCCGATGCAATCCGATGAAGTTGATCGCTGATTTTTTGAAGCTTTTGGTCCGTAAGATCTTCCGTGATGTCCTTGATGATTTTTAACTGATGAATCCCGTGCCAGATTTCATTCAACATGCTGGCTGCGGAATAGTTTCTGGAAGCCAGGGAGATGGCAAATCGGTGGCCGTTTTCCACGACGGCCGACTCCATTTCCGCCCGATATTCATAGAGCAAACGCCGCAGCAGGGAAAGATCTGAAAAATCATAATAATAAAGCACCTCCAGAATCAATTCAAACATCCGGCTGATGTTTCGGGAAAGGCATTTGGCGTTTAACGAAACAATGGGCAGGCAAACGCCGTTTGAATTTTCTTTAAAGCTGCTGGAGGCATTGACAGATACCCCCATCCCCCCGGTATAAAGATCCAACAGATGCGCAAGTTCCGCATAGGAATGCAGTCTTGTATTGGATCGCACGAGACAGGTGCAGAAAAAAGGCAGCAATGGCAGCAGGTCTTTAGAAAGGGCGCCGATGCCCATGGCGCATGAAAAATAAAAGATTCCCGATGTGGGCTGCTCATAACAAGTGGCCGGCGACGAATCCATCAGATGCGTTTCGTCAATCCTCTGAATATCCGGAGAGATATCCTGAATTTTTAAGGTGGGAAGACAGGAGAGATCTTCTTTTGCCTCCTGCTGGAGTTGAAGTGCCAGCGCATCGTGCTGGATTTCCTGAAGTTCGGATTCCGTGAGGCGATGGAGCAATTCTGAAAGCTCGGAATCGACGCGGAGGGTTTCTTTTTCAGATAAAAAAGGATCCGGCATCAGCATAATGCGGACCCGATGGGGATTTTGGATGAAATAATGTTTTATTCTGTTTTCCAAAAAATCGCCGCGATCCAGTTCTTTGAAGAACCGGTCCATGAGCGCATCAAACTGCAAACCGGTGGTGGGGTCGCCGCCGTGAAACCAGTCTCCGGATATTCGAAGCAGGAGTTTTAACCCATAGGGAAAAGGGGAATTGGTGATTTCTTTGCGATGAAATTCGATCTGATGCACAGCAGATTCCACCAGTTTTTTGTCAATGCCTTTTTCCGCAAGCTGGGTGAACGTATCAAAAATAATATTTTCAATGGCCTCTGCAGAAGAGGCCTCCACATCTTTTAAACCGCAGGCAAACAAGGTGTCTTTGTTGTCAGCGTCATATCCACTTCCGTCAGACAATGTACTCCCCAGTTCGGAGTCCATTAAAGCTTTTCGTAAAGGAGACCCCGGGTTGCCGATCAGAATCTGATCAAGGATGGACAGGGTCAGGACCTCAAAAGCGTCCCGGATGTCCGCGGTGAGCCAGGCAAGGCAAACCTGGCATTTTTTCCGCCGATCTTCAGATGGATCAATGGGATAATAGTATGTGGCGGTTTTGGGTTGATCCCATCGGGGTTGTGACGGCACCTGGGTGTCTGGGTCAATGGGATCAAAATGATTCAGGACGGTTTGTTCAATAAACGTCAGATGATCGACAAGGGGAAGATTCCCGTAAGTGTAAAAGAATGCATTGCTGGGATGATAATGGCGTTGGTGAAATTCCACCAACTGCCTGTGGGTTAATTTTGGGATTTCAGCTGGATCTCCTCCGGAATTGAAACTGTATGTGGTATCCGGATACAATGCATTCAGTATGGAACGCACCATGATTTGTTCCGGCGATGACATGGCGCCCTTCATCTCATTATACACTACGCCTTTGTATTCGAGCTTGACGCCAGTTTCGGTTTGGACGGCTTCAATACGATGGCCTTCCTGTTTAAAGCTTAAAGGATCCAGTTTGGGGAAAAAGACCGCGTCCAGATATACGGACATTAAGTTATAGTAATCTTTTTTGTTTTGCGTACAAAACGGATACATGGTCCAATCAGATCCGGTCAATGCGTTCATAAATGTATTTAAGCTTCTTTTGAGCATTGAAAAAAAAGGGTCCCGCACCGGATATTTTTTTGATCCGCACAGTACTGTATGCTCCAGAATATGGGCTACGCCGGTGGAATCCCTAGGTACGGTTTTAAACGCCACGCAAAAGGTGTTTTCTGGGTCATTCCGGCTGATGTGGATGTGGCAGGCGCGAGTCCGGATATGGCGGAGTTCATAAAAAAAAGAGTGAATTTCAGGCAGTTCAACCACCTTTAAGACCTCATAGCCCTTGATGCGATCACCCACCCGAAATTGCGGATGCGTTTCTTTTACATAATGATTCATATTGAATTTCCATTCTTTTTTGATTTTGCGGTTAACATGAAGGCCCATGGCCATCATTTTATGGCGTCGGCCATGCATGACTGAATGTTATAGCGGATCCCGCGGCCGGCAGGTCTGAAAATCCGTCAAAAAACAGACCGGATACCGGCCACGCGGAAATCCGATTCAATACATGCGCGAAAAAATGAACCGTTTATTTATCAAAAATAAAACAACAAGGCTACCATTATCCGAAATCTCTTGATTCTTTTTTTAAAATGTGATGATTTCGTAACAAAATCGCCATGGAAAGAAAACGAAAAAACAATTTATTGTTGATATTGTCAATTCTTTATGCGGCTGCGGCATGTACGGTGTTTGCCGTTGAATTTATGGCCAGGCATCACATATCCGAGGCAATCCATTGGATTGCAGATCGTCCGGTGTTTTATATCCTAAACGTTGTGATTGCATTCGGGGTGTTGGCTGCATGGGTTGCCATCACCGGTCGAATGATTTTTGGGATCATCGTGGGGGGGCTTGTTTTTATGTTGCTCGGCATAATCAACATGCTGAAACTTGCCATATTGCAAGCCCCATTGTTTGCATGGGATTTTCTTTATATCAAGCAGATGACCGCATTGGCGGCATCAGCGACATCGGAAAAAAGCATGCTGATTATCGGAAGTTGCGTGTTTTCCGCAGCGGTCCTTCTTGTTATTTTCTTTTATTTCAATAAATCCCGCTTGAGCATGCGCACCCGTCTTTTGTTGTTTATAATGGCGGTGATCACCATCGGGTTGTTTTCAAGGGATGCGGTTATTCCAAGTCAATGGTTTCAAATAAACAACATAAATTGGGATCAGAGACAGAATTACGAAATCCACGGCGCATTTTTGGCGTTTTCAATGAATATATCCCCCCTGCTTTTCAGTCAACCCCAGGAGTATGATCAAGAATTGGTCTGTCGGCTGGTCGAACATAACAATCAGCTTGAAGGGAAATGGGGATTTGAGGGGCAAGCCATCAGCCTTGTGTTTTTCATGAGCGAATCTTTTTCGGATTTGGCCGAGCCCTTATTGGAATCCATGGATGATCCGCTGAAGAATTTAAAACAGCTTGCGCGCCGTTATCCGTGTTTTCATCTGGTTTCCCCCACCTACGCAGGCAATACCAGTCTGGTGGAATTTGAAGTGCTGACGGGGTTATCTAATGCGTTTTTGCCGTCCGGCGCCATTCCCTTTGATCATTACCTGAAAAAACCTACGCCTTCCATTGCCTGGGTGTTGCAGGAGCACGGTTATCACACCATTGCCGTACATCCGTTTTATGAATGGTTTTGGAGCCGTAATATTGTATATCCCAATTTGGGATTTCAAGAATACATCTCCATCCGGCATTTTGATGAAAGCGTCAAACGCGGGTTTTATATCTCAGACGAAGCATTGGTGGATAAAATCATCGAAGTGATCGAATCTGCTCCCGGGCCGTATTTTGTGCATGCGGTTTCCATGGAAAACCACGGTCCGTATTTTCCCAACCGATATGATTCTGTTGATATGAGTATAAAAGAGAATCTGTCCGAAGGACTCAAAACGGAACTCGCGACGTATGTTATTGGGTTAAGGGATGCCGATACCCAATTGATGAGGCTTCTAAAATACCTTAAAAAGCGTCAAGAACCGGTAATCTGCCTGTTTTTCGGCGATCATCAACCCAGCTTCGGGCTGGCTTTGTGTCAGGAATTGGGATTGTATAAAGACGGAATTGAGCGGGATTATCAAATGTCAATTGTTCCCGGACTGCTCTGGGCGAACCGAAAAAATCTTATTGATCCCAAGGATATTCCCAAACAGCTCAGCCCGGTGTATCTCCCGGCCATTGTGCTCCATCAAATGGGGATTCCGCTTCCAGGATATATGTTTTATCTTCAACACGGGATATCCTGTTATCCGGTGGTTCATCGGAATTTTATCATGGATTCTTCCGGAAATTTGATCAAGTTTCATGAACGCCGCCAAGATCCCTACCTTCGCGGTCTTGAAGTTTTGAATTATGATGTGTTGTTTGGTTCAAGATTCAGCTGGCAGTTATAATAATCTTCATTGATTTGAATTTTTTTCTTGCCTATACCCGATTCATCAATCCTGGCCCATTGAGATTTTATATGAAAAAACAAATAGCGCTTTTTTTTCTAATGTGGGGCGTTGTATCCTGCGCGGCTGTTTCCGGACCCGCCCGCGATGCGCTGGAAGATCAGCTTCAAGCAGAAAACCGATTGATCAAGAAAAATTCCGAGCTGGCGCTTCGGGAAAATGAAGTATTAAAAACAGAAAACGCCAATTGCCGATCTGAAGTAAAAAAACTCCATGAAGTCTTGCAACAGATTCAAGCCGATCTGGACGCTTTAAATCAAAAATATGCTCAAGACATGGAAAAGGCCAATGAAGCATACCAGAATCTGTGCGAGCATTTTTCAGCCCTTGAAATGGAGAGCGATAAAAAAATCCGCACCCTGACGGAATCCAATGCATCCCTTGAAAAAAAATTATCCGATGAAGCGTCCCGATTCAATCAGCTATTGAAAGAACAAAAGGATGCATTTCTTTCCGAAAAAAACATGCTGCAAACCGAATATGAAGAAAAAATAAAAACACTTGAAATCCAACTGGCGTTATTCCGGAAAGAGTCTGAAGAAAAAAAACAACACATCGAATTACTTGAGAAAAATAAACAGGACGATCAAACGAAAATAAACAATTTGGAAAAAACAATTAAAGAGTTTAAAGACCTTATTGAACAAAACGAACATCAATTTCAGGAATTGATGTCGGCCCATCAGAGGCTTCAAAATGATAACCAGGAAAAGCAAATCATCATCGACCAGTTGAATGAAAAACTTAAATCGCTTGAGCCGTCAGTACGTCCATCCGCTGTTCCGTAAAAAATTTTTTCATGATTACGGCAATTTTATAAAATTTTCAAGATAGTTTTCATTGACGTTTAGATGAAATCGCCAGCAAATCCAATCATTGATTTTTTGATTAAAAAAGGCTTTTCAATACTTGCATGGGTCATCATAGGTACGCTTTGCGCGTTTCCTGCCATAGCGCAAGAATCTGTCATCACTTTATTGTTAACATCCAATTTAAACGGCCGGTTTTCAGTTCCCCTGGAGAATCAGGAAACCGAAGACCCCTTGTTGATCATGGCCCAAGGCCTTAGGGATTTTGAAAAAACCCATCCGGTGGATCTGTATCTGGACCTGGGAAATGCGTTTTATCCTGGCATTTTATCTAGGTTTTCCTATGGGTCGGTCATGATGGATTTTCTGTATTATTTTGATTGCGCGGCCAAATTGGTTTCTACCATGGATTTAAATATCGGCGTGAACAATCTGGAATTTTTGGGCAGGTCAAAAAGAACGCAGCTTGTTTCCGCAAACATTCAAAAATATGACAAGCCCATATTTTCTCCCTATTTCATAAAAATCATCCAAGGCAAACCCTATGCCTTTGTCGGTCTTTCGTCCGATAAAGGCTTTTTTGACATTGCAGAAAAAAAAATATTGGATGTGACCATAACAGATGTTGAGGCGGCTTTAACCCAAGCCTTGGAAGAGATTGGTCATGCGCATGTGGATGATATCATCCTGTTATCCGGCCGCGGTTATTCCGAAAATTTAAAGATTATGGAAAAATTTAAGCAGATTTCGTTGTGTATCGGAGGGGGAGATGCATCCGGCGAATTGTTTGCCTCAAAAGCCCAACGCGTGGATATGGACGATGGCCGATCCCTTGTGACACTCACCAATCCGGATGGGTTTTATATATTGACCCTTGCGGCAACTGTAAAATTAAACGTTAAAGAATTTGTCTGTGTTATTCCCAGTACCCGTCCGCTTCAGGACAAGACCTATTTTGACTTTGTCAAAAGGCTGACCATTTGGAAAGAAAGATTCGCCCAGGAAGGGGATGTAGACATTATCCAAGAGACCTGCTGTGAAGTGGATGTAGATGATCTTCGGGCAGCGCAATTGTTGCGGCACCGGTTCCATGCGGAGATCGCCATATTGGATAAAAAATCCATTCATCCGACGCGGATTTCCGGCAGGCTTACCTATTCCGATATTCTGAATATGGTAAACAATGAATTCCCCATCTTTACCTATAAAATTGTGGGAAGCGATCTGAAAAGCCTGATCCAAGATCCCGGTAATTTGATCATTGCGGGCGCTGAAGACTGTTTTGTTCAAGGATATCCCATTGAAAATCAGCGGTCATACCTTATATGCTCCCCTCAGTCGGTATATGACCAATTGGTCAAAAGATTCAATAAAGACATTGCCTATATAAATACATGGAAAACGCTCTCGGACGAAATTAAAGCGGATCTTCAGACGGAACGCGCCATTGGCTATGCGGATTACAAATATTTGGACGACCGCTTCCGAATTCTGGTGGATATTTATCTTTCTAATTTTTACGATCATTCCAGTGTTTCCAAGGATGAGGGGATCCATATTCCACCCGGCAAGCCGGCTGAAACCTATGAAAAATGGGGATTGGAAGACAAAATCGACATATCCGTTTATAATCAATTCCATAAATTTATGGTTACGCCTTATATTTACTATATCCGGCAGGATGAAAATTATTTCCAAAACCTTTTAAGGGGCACGTTTTTTTATACTTATAACCTAAATCCATCTTTGAAACCCTATCACAAATCCCAAATGGATACGGTGGTTGAGGTGCAAGACAGCCAACGTCCGGTGTTGTTCCGGGAGACCTTCGGGGTTTTGTTTGAAACCACATATATTACCGGTAAAGCAGGCCTTGGATTTGAAAAACAAACCCAGAATCCGGAAAAGCCCCTGTTTTCTGGTATTGAAACCATTATTTCCGCCAAATATGATTTTCTCGACAATCTATCGTATGCGTTGAATCTGGATAATTTTTATTCTTTTAAACGTTTGGATTTTAATAAACGGCAGATCCGGACGGAAATCACCAATTCGATTTCGTTTAAAGTAAACCCGTTCATTGCGTTTTCCACAAAACACAAGTGGTTTTATTTCCACACCCATGACAATGATGAAAATTATCGAAATGCACAAATCCTTTTGTGTTTGGATCTGATGACTGATTTTAAGATTTTCTGACAAAGGATAAAAATATCAATGAGCGGATCCCGATCCCTTCTTTCAGAATGGCAACTTCGCCCTAAAAAGCAATTGGGACAGCATTTTCTTGCAGATCCCTCAATAGCCAAAATGATTCTTGCCCGCACGGGTTTAGGAGCAGATGATGTGCTTCTTGAAGTGGGGGCCGGATTGGGAGCACTCACCATTCCCTCGGCGCAGTCCGTCAGACGTGTTTATGCAGTGGAAAAAGACCCGGACTTGGTTCGGGCCCTGGATTCAGAACTTAAGAAAAAACAAATCCACAATGTCGTCATCCTCAATAAAAGTATTTTTGAAGTGGATATTCGATCCATTGCCGAAAAAGATCACACCCGGCTGGTGGTAATGGGCAATCTCCCATACAACATATCCTCTCAAGTGCTTTTTTATATAATGGAAGTGCGCAATTTTATTGACCGCGCCGTGTTTATGTTTCAGAAGGAATTTGCCCATCGTTTATTGGCGGTTCCGTGCACCAAGGACTATGGACGGCTGTCGGTGATGCTGCAATATGCCGCGGAGATTAAACAGATTGTTTCTGTTGCGGCGCATTTATTTGTTCCAAGACCCAAGGTGGACTCTGTGGTTTTAGAAATTTCATTTCGAAAAACCATTGAAAATCCGGTACAAGATGAGCATGTGTTGTCTGCAATCGTCAAAGCGGCCTTTGGCAAACGCAGAAAAACCTTGAAAAACGCTCTTGCCGACAGCGGATTAAAGATGCCTGGGGATCTCATCGGGCGTATCTTGGAGGCATCCGGCATTGCGCCGGAACGACGGGCGGAAACATTAACCGTATCGGAATTTGTGCAATTGACCAATTGTTTTTTGAAGTTTTCAACCGGATGAATCACAATGGAAGAACGCAACAATGCCGTCATATAAGGAGCAGGTTCAATCCGCTGCGGATTTTATTAAAAAGCATATTCCCCAAACCCCATTGATGGGTATTGTCACCGGAACCGGGCTCGGGGAGACCCTTGGATTTCTCCAGCAGGAGGTTTGTTTTGATTTTCGGGAAATTCCTTATTTTCCGGAATCTACTGTGCAAAGCCATCTTGGAAAATGCATTATCGGAAAAGTTCAACAATGCTGGGTCATGGCGCTTCAGGGACGCCTGCATCTGTATGAGGGATATTCACCCCTTGAAGTGGTATTCCCTATACGCATCATGCAGACGCTGGGGGTTCAATACCTTATTGTGACCAATGCTGCCGGCGGATTGAATCTTGATTTTCATGCCGGCGATATCATGCTGATTGCCGATCATATAAATCTGACTGGAGAAAATCCGTTGGTGGGTCAAAATGAAGACCAATGGGGTCCGAGGTTTCCGGATATGACGGCTGTGTATGATAGACAGCTAAGAGAGCTTTCACAAAGGGCCGCGCATTTGCATCAAATTGTTTTAAGACATGGAATTTATGCCGGGTTAAAAGGGCCGTCCATGGAAACGCCTGCGGAAACCCGATTTCTTAGGCGCATCGGCGCCGATGCCGTGGGATTTTCAACCGTGATGGAAGTGATCGCCGCAGTCCATGCAGGGATGCGGGTTCTGGGTCTTTCCACCATCACCAACATCAATGACCCGGATCATCCGGTTATCCATACGGTGGAAGCCATCATTGACGTGGCGCAACAGGTTGCGCCGAAACTTTCCTTGATTCTTGAATCCGTCATCAGGAATTTGAGCCGTGACACGACATTTTGATATTTTGATATCAAACGGCCTTGTTGTGACCCTGGATGACCAGGATCATGTTATTGAAAACGGCGTTGTGGCCATTGTGGGTGATTGTATCGCCGATGTGGGATCGGCCGCACAGTTTTCAGATTGTAACGCCTCCAAAAAAATTGACGCCCGGGGCGGCGTTGTCATGCCCGGCTTGATCAACACCCATACCCATGCGTCCATGACCTGCTTTCGGGGATTGGCCGATGACCTGGATCTCATGACCTGGCTTCATGACTATATTTTTCCGGCAGAAACCAAGATGACCTATGAAAAGGTTCATGCCGGCGCATTGCTGGCGTGCACGGAAATGATTCTTTCCGGCACCACCTGTTTTTCAGACATGTATTTGTTTGAAGACGCTGTGGCGGAAGCAGCCCATGCTGCAGGTATGCGGGCCGTGGTGGGCGAGGTGTTGTATGATTTTGATTCCCCCAATTACGGTCCCATTGATAGAGGGTTTGAATACACCCGATTTTTAATCGAAAAATGGAAGGACCATCCGCGGGTTTCCATTGCCGTGGAGCCCCATTCGCCTTATTTATGCGCGCCGAAACTCCTTGAAATGGCAAGCGAATTTTCATATAAATATCAAATTCCGCTGATCATTCATCTGGCGGAAACAGATGCGGAGGTAACGCAGATTCAACAAAAATACGGTCGAACGCCTGTGGCGCATCTGGCGCATATCGGCGTGCTTTCTTCGAGGGTGGTGGGGTGCCACTGTGTCGCGTTGACGGAAGAAGATATCGAACTGTTAAAGATCCATGACGTGAAAGTATCTCATAATCCGGAAAGCAATATGAAACTCGCATCCGGCATTGCGCCGGTGCCCAAGCTTTTAAACACAGGGATCTGCGTGGGCCTGGGCACGGACGGCCCGACGAGCAACAACAATCTGGATATGTTTGCGGAGATGGATACAGCGGCTAAAATTCATAAGCTCAATACCTTGGATCCCACAGTGATGGATGCCCGCACTGTGCTGCGCATGGCCACTTGTGAAGCAGCAAAAGCGCTCGGCCTGGAAAAGATTACGGGGTCTCTGGAAAAAGGCAAGAAAGCTGATGTTATCATTCTGGATACCCATAGGCCCCATTGGGTGCCCATGTATCACGTTTATTCTCATCTGGTCTATTGCGCCTCGGGTCATGATGTGACCACATCCATTATCAATGGAAACTTGGTCATGGAACAGGGCCGGCTTTTGACTTTGGACATGGAAAAAATCTTGGCCGACGTGAATCAGATTGCATATACGATTCAAACCAACAAAAGGTAAATCTGCCGTGAATGCCAAATTCCAACAACCTTTCCCGGGTCATTGTCAGCGTGATGATCAATGGATATATAAAATGCTTTTGGGGATACTAATTTTTTTGTATGAATTTTTTATTTTATTTTCATTGCCGGTTGCTGCGCAAGAAATATCCCCAGGATATGCTTTAGATTCGGGCCGGCCGTCAGTTGCGCCCGAGAATGAAACCAATGGTGAATTGGATCAATTTGAAGAGTTTGATCAAATTTCTCCCGAAGTTGTGTTTGATCCGCTTGAAAAATACAACCGGGCCATGACGCAGGTAAACGATACTTTATATGAATGGGTATTGAAACCCACAGCCCAGGGGTACAGCAAAATCGTCCCGGAGCCCATTCGGCTGGGTGTCAACCGTTTTTTTAAGAATTTACTTTTTCCGGTCAGGGGGGTCAATAATGTGTTGCAGTTGAAGTTTGAACACGCAGGGATCGAAACCGCCCGATTTGGCATCAACAGCACCCTTGGGTTTTTTGGTTTTTTTGATACCGCCAAAATAAACTTTCATTTAGATGAATATCCCGAGGATTTCGGCCAGACTCTGGGCCATGTCGGCATGCCGTCGGGGTTTCCTCTGGTATTGCCCCTTTTAGGCCCTTCCAATGTTCGGGATGCCATGGGGAAAATACCGGATTATTTTCTGACCCCGTTGAATTATTATGATAATTCTTTGGCAGTGGCGGGTATCACCACATTTGATAAAATCAATGGCGTCTCATTAAGCATGGAACAATATGAATCCTTTCGAAAAGATGCGGTGGATTTATATATATTTTTGCAAAATGCCTATGAAAGCAATCGAAATAAAGAAATCAAGGATTAGACTATGAAAAAATGGATGGTGGTGATTATTGCAGGATTGATGATGGCCCACACCGTATGGGCGGGTTCTAAAGAAGACGTTTCTGCGTTGCTGAAAACAAAAATCGATGCGGTTCTTGAGATTCTGCCGCGCAAAGACATTTCCCATGAGGAAAAAAACAAAAAAATTATGGAGATCATCGAACCTGTGTTTGACTTTCCTCTGATGGCCAAGTTGACCCTGGGCAAAACCGGGTGGCAGGAGATGAATCCGGCCCAGCAGAAAGAATTCATTGATCTGTTTGTCGCCCGCCTCAAATCATCTTATCTGGATAAAACCTCACTTTATTCGGATGAGAAAGTGGCTTACAAACCGGCTGTGGAAGTGGGTGATAAGGTTCATGCGGCCATTGATGTGATCGGAAAGGAAAAAACCGTTTCGGTTTTATATAAATTTTATTCATCCGCCGGCGCGTGGAAAATTTATGATGTGGAAATCAACGGCGTGAGCCTGATTCAAAGCTATCGGTCTCAGTTTACTGAAATATTAAAAAACGGGACCGTTGAGACGCTTCTTGCCGAACTCAGAAAATCCAAAGACCATTAATCAGCGGGTGTCTGAAAGCGTTTGTGCGAGATGAACATATTCAAATCATCCATTGAAAAAATTTACGATCGCTTCATTATCTCTCATCCATGGAAGATCATCGCTTGTCTTTCGGCTGTTTTTATTTTTTGCGCATATCATGCAAATGAATTTAAAATAGACGCTTCTTCAGATACGCTTGTCAAAGAGGGGGACAAAGCATTCCAGTATGCCGAAGCGATTTATTCCCGCTACGGAGTTCAGGATTTTCTGTTTATCGCCTATCTTCCACGCAAAGATTTGCTCTCGGATGCGGTTCTGATGGATATCGCCGCGTTGAGGGATGAATTAAAAACCCTTAAACGGGTGGATTCTGTTGTTACCATACTGGATGTGCCCCTGCTTCAGAGCCCACCCATGCCGATTAAGGAAATGATTTCAAATATCCGGACATTGGCGTCCCCGGATGTTGACCGCGATATGGCAAGGATGGAATTAAAAAACAGTCCCCTGTACCAGAACCTTTTGGTCAGCCCTGATTTAAAAGCAACGGCGCTTCAGGTGAATTTCAAGATTGATCATACATACCGGGACCTGATGAACCGTCGGGATAATTTACGGAAAAAAGCATCCGGGGCTGGATTGACGGATGCTGAAACGCGTCAATACAATCACCTGCTCAGCGAAATCGAAGGTTATAAGAAGTCATTGGACCGGCAGCGGCATGAGGATATTGCGGCGGTCCGGGCGATTATGGACAAGCATCGAAAAGACGCCGATCTTTTTTTAGGCGGTGTTAGCATGATCGCCGATGACCTGATCACTTTTGTCAAGAATGATTTAAAAACATTCGGCGTGGGCGTGTTTGTGTTTTTGATTCTGATGATGGGCATTATTTTTCATCAGATCCGCTGGATCCTCATTCCCATGATCTGCTGTGCGGTTTCGGCCGTTATCATGATGGGGTTGTTGGGGTTGTTCGGTTGGAAAGTCACGGTGATTTCCTCTAATTTTATTGCGATTCAACTCGTATTGACCATGTCGCTTACCATCCATCTGATTGTACGGTATCGTGAAATGGTCGATTCTTATCCTCACGAAGATCAACGGCGTCTTGTATTAAAAACAATCATGCTGATGATCACGCCGTGTTTATATAATTCATTGACGACGATTGCCGGTTTTGGCTCTTTGGTATTCTGCGATATCAAGCCGGTGGTGAGTTTCGGATGGATGATGACTGCCGGTGTGGCGGTATCATTTATCGTAACTTTTTTATTCTTTCCATCGTGTCTGGTCCTGTTTAAAAAATCCCCCCGTTCTCCATCCGGTATATCCGCCATCGGATTGTCTCCGTTTATGGGCAGATTGACGCATTCCCATACAAAGCTGATATTGGCGTGTTTTTCGGTTCTTTTTGTGTTCAGCGTATTGGGCGGTTCACAACTGGTCGTTGAAAATGCGTTTATTAATTATTTCAAGGAATCCACAGAGATTTATCAGGGGATGAAAGTCATTGATCAGCAGCTCGGCGGAACAACCCCCTTGGATGTTATCATTGATTTTACGCCAACTCAAAACCTTAACGCCGCCGGAGTTGAACATGACGATTTTGATCATGAAACGCCTTCTGATGATTTTGATGCATTTGATGAATTTGACAAGGATCAAGGGAAGAAGTACTGGTTTACGCCTTATAAAATGGATAAAATCACCCGGGTCCATCAGTATTTAGAGAGTCTGCCTGAAGTCGGGAAAGTATTGTCCCTGGGAAATTTGATGGAAATCGCCAAGAATCTCAATGGCAATGAGCCGCTGGACAGCTTTAATCTTTCGCTCCTCTATAATGAAATGCCCGAAAAGTATAAAGAAATATTGGTAAAGCCATTTGTTTCCATTGAAAACGACCAGGTCCGTTTTTTTGTTCGGATCCGCGATTCTGCAGAAGGGCTCAGACGCAATGAATTGATCCATCGAATTTATCATGATTTGATCACGCAGCTGGGTTATAAACCGGATAAGGTTCATCTCACAGGGATGCTGGTATTGTATAACAATATGCTGCAAAGTCTTTTTGACTCCCAAATAAAAACCATCGGGATTGTTCTGCTTGTATTGATGTTTATGTTTTTACTGTTGTTTCAGTCGTTGCGCGTGGCCATTATCGCCGTATTCCCGAACCTGCTTTCCATCAGCGCCGTGCTTGGTTTTATGGGATGGGCGAAGCTGCCGTTGGATATGATGACCATTACCATTGCTTCCATCAGCGTCGGCATTGCAGTGGATGATACGATTCATTATATTCACCGGTTTAAAAAAGAGTTCCATGAAGACCCGAATTATATCCGCACCATGCACCGATGTCATGGCAGCATCGGATATGCCATGTTTTATACCACCATCACCATTGTCATCGGGTTTTCCATTTTGATTATGTCAAATTTTATTCCAAGCATTTATTTCGGCTTGCTGACCGGCGTTGCCATGGTGATCGCCCTTATTGCCGCGCTTACACTTCTGCCGGCCCTGATTATTATCATCAAGCCGTTCGGCCCGGAACCCAAAGCGGCATAATTCATATCATGAAGGTTCAATTCTATAAAATATCGGCACATAGATGAAAACCTCGGACATTGGGGGAAAGTTGTGCATTCCATCTGGGAGCGCGGTTTTGACGCAGTATGAACTTTGACCGGGTCATATATAACGGCATTGTATTGACCGTAAATCCGCAGTTTGACATTATTGACGGCGGGATTATCTGCATCCGCGATGGCGTCATTGTTGAAGCGGGCAAACAGGAACGCGCAATTGATCAATATCATGCTCAAGAATACATTGACGCCTCCGGCGGCATTGTCATGCCGGGCCTAATTAATGCCCATGTCCACCTTCCCATGTCTTTGTTCCGGGGGCTTGCTGATGATCTGCCCCAGGGGGAATGGCTGAACCACCATATTTTTCCGGCTGAACAGAAACACATCAGCCCTGAGACCGTCAGGATCGGCACGCTGTTATCCTGTGCGGAAATGATTACGAGCGGAACCACCACCTGTTGCGACGGATATTTTTTTGAAGATGCCGTTGCCAAGGCGTTTTTGGAAACCGGGCTCAGAGGCGTGCTGGCCCAGGGGGTCATTGATTTTCCGGCGCCGGGTGTGCCGGATCCACAAAAAAATATCAAAGCTGCTTCTGATTTTGTGTTGTCCTGGAAAGAGGCATCACGGTTAATCACGCCTTCCATCTTCTGCCATTCACCCTATACCTGTTCCGGTGAAACCATAAAAAAAGCCAAACAGGCGGCTGAAAGTCTGGGGGTTTTGTTTCAAATCCATGTGGCAGAAACAAAGGGTGAAGTGGAGCAGATGCTTGCTGAAAAGGGTCTGACGTCCGTGGCGTATCTTGAGCAGTTTGGTATTCTGGATCGCCGCACCCTAATTCACCATGCTGTGTGGGTGTCGGATGCGGATATGGAGATTTTGGCCAAAACAAACACCCATGTGGGGCATTGTCCCGAAAGCAACATGAAGCTTGCCTCGGGCATTTGCCCGGTTACGCAAATGAAACAAAAAGGCATCTGCGTGGGGCTTGGAACAGATGGCTGCGCCAGCAACAACAACCTGGACATGTTTGCGGAAATGGATTCAGCCGCAAAACTGCATAAAGCTGTTGCAAAAAATCCAACGGTCATGGATGCAAAAACCGTATTAAAGATGGCCACCATTGACGCTGCAAAAGCCATTGGTTTGGGTGACCAAATCGGGTCCCTTGAGCCCGGCAAGCAGGCAGACATTATCATCATCAATACACGTAAGCCGCATCTGACCCCAATGTATCATCCGGAATCCCATATCGTGTACGCAGCCCGAGGATCTGATGTGCGGGATGTATGGGTCGCTGGAGAGCCGCTGTTGCGAAATTATCAATTGGTTAAAATGGATTTGTCTGAGATCATGAAGCATGCTTTGTGGATTGGAAATCTCATCCGGTCAAAACGTTTGAGACTTATGGGATGAAAAACGATTCTCTTATCCAAACTGCGCGGGGAGATGAACCCGCGGATCTTTTGCTGGCAAATGCTCAGGTCATCAATGTGTTTTCCGGTGAAATTCTTCACAGCCATATTGCCGTAAAAAAGGGCCATATCGCCGGACTGGGGGAATATGAAGCGATTAAAACCATTGACCTGCATGGACAATTTGTCGCGCCGGGACTCATCGACCCCCATGTTCATATCGAAAGCGCCATGGTGTGCATGGCGGAATTTGCCCGAGCGATCCTGCCGAGGGGCACCACCACGGTGATTGCAGACCCCCATGAGATTGCCAATGTGTGGGGTGTTGCCGGCATTGAGTATATGTTAACATCAAGCGAAAACATGCCCCTCAATGTTTTTTTTACCCTGCCGTCTTGTGTGCCCGCAACTCTGATGGAAACTTCCGGTGCGCATCTGGATGCGGATGCATTAAAACCGATGATGGCGCATCACCGGATCATTGCCCTGGGGGAGATGATGAATTTCCCCGGCGTGGTATACGGTGATCCTCAAGTGATCGATAAAATAGATGCAGTGCTTCATCACCGCAAAAGAGCCGAAGGCCACTGTCCGGGGCTTTCCGGGAAAAAGCTCAATGCCTATCTTACCTCTTGTATTTCCAGCGACCATGAATGCACCAGCATAAATGAAGCCATGGAAAAGCTCAGAGCCGGCATGCATATCATGATCCGCGAAGGAACTGGCGCCAAAAATCTTAATGATCTGCTTCCGATGGTATCTGAGAAAACCAGCCATCGGATCATGTGGTGCACGGACGATCGTCACCCCCATGACATTTGCGGCCAAGGCCATATTGATTATATCATCCGCCGGGCAATTCAGTCCGGACTGGACCCCATCACTGCCATCCGGATGGGCACTTTAAATCCAGCCCAATATTTCGGCTTGCACCAGGTGGGTGCCGTTGCGCCGGGAAGACGCGCAGATTTGGTCGTATTATCTGACTTGGATGGTTTTAAGATTAAACAGGTTTATGCCGCAGGAAGACTCATGGCTGAAGACGGGCAGATGATCGCGGAACTTCCTATTCAAAAGGCGGATTTGATTCTTGGCGCCATGAAAGTCGATCTGTCCAGCCTGGATTTTAAGATTCCGGCAAAAGGCAAATCAATTCAGGTGATCCAACTGATTCCCGGCCAGATCATCACCCAAAGGACGGTTATGGATGCTGCCATACTTAGTGGATATGCAATATCAGACCCGACCAGGGATTTATTGAAACTGGCGGTGGTGGAGCGTCATAAAGGAACCGGCAATGTCGGGAAAGGATTTGTAAGAGGATTCGGCCTTCAGAAAGGCGCGTTGGCGTCCAGCGTGGCCCATGATTCCCATAACATTATTGTGGTGGGTGTTTCGGATCAGGATATGTCGGTAGCGGTCAAATCTGTGATAGAAACCAGCGGCGGGTTGGTTGTTGTCTGCGATGGAAAGATATTAGCGCAACTGGCGCTTCCCATTGCAGGCCTGATGTCCCCATTGCCGTTGGACATTGTTCGGAATCACATGGATAGATTGATCGCCGCAGCCAAGCAACTTGGATGCAATGTTTCTGATCCCTTCATGACCCTGTCGTTTTTGGCCTTGCCCGTGATTCCGGAACTCAAGCTGACGGATAAAGGCTTATTTGATGTGAGCCGGTTTACCCATGTGCCATTGTTTACCGATGAACGCTTTTAATATTAGTTGACGGTAAGGAGTTTGTGACGGGTGAGGGTAGGTGTGCCGGCATGAATTGTTGCTGCTGGGGTGGAAATATCTTTATGTCAGCCTGAATATGGAAAAGGATAGTCATCCATAAGGGTTGCATTGCGAGATGTTATCAGAAGGAACTGCGGGGGAAATCTGGTAGCTGACGGACAGGAATCTGATAAACAGACGTCAATGCTGTTTCAATCCACGCGCCCGCGCGGGGCGCGACACAGCAGCACAGGTGACCGGCTACCGCATGCAGGGT
>FWPV01001853.1_pt1 | contig 54787 bp, 48 predicted proteins | sample 2228371 | NCBI WGS metagenome assembly FWPV01 (sample SAMEA103939776, study PRJEB20133) | metagenome
CAGGGTGATGCCGCTGCGGGGGAAGGTGCCGGCGATGATCCGCGTGCCGGGGCGGTATTCCACCTTCATCTGCCAGGCGGCCGGTGGCGTGGGTGTGGGCGGCGTGGGTGGCGTCGGCGGCGGCGGCGTGGGTGTTGGGGGTGTCGGTGTGGGCGGTGTCGGCGGGGGCGTTGGCACACTTTCGGTAAAGGTGACAAAGGTCGCCCCATCCTGCATCTGCACCTCAAAGTTTTGGTCTAGAAAAGTCAACCTGTAGCGCACCAGGTGCGGGGCCACGACCTCGAACCCACCCGGTCCGTGCTCCGGCTTGGAACCGCTGATGACGGTGGCGGCGTTGCCCCACGGGTCGGTGACGGTCAGGGCGATGCCGCTGCGAGAGAAGGCGCCGGCGATGATCCGCGTGCCGGGGCGGTATTCCACTCTCATCTGCCAGGCAGCCGGTGGCGTGGGTGGGGTGGGTGGCGTCGGGGGGGGCGTGGGTGGAGGTGATGGCGGCGATGGCGGCGTGGGTGGCGGTGGAGGCGGAGGAGTCCCCTCTTTGACCAGTTGCCACATGGCATTCAGGTGGCGGTTGGGGGTGCCAACCAGCAGGCCCAGGCCCTCCAGCACATCGCCTTTGCCCTTGGGCCATATAGCCCCCTGACATTGACCGGGGTTGCAGAGCTTGCCTTTTGCCGGAAAAGAGATCCGGCCATCTGGCCCCGTCTTTTGCAAAACAGCCCGATCATACCACTCGCCAGCCTCGATGATCGGCGCAGCGGGGTAGTGATAGTAGAAAGGCACCCCCTCCACGGGCAGGCCATCGCTATCCACCACCCACACCTCAAAGGTAGCCGGCCCTTCATATTCGTGGACCTCTTGAAGCCGCAAATCGGCCGTGCCCCGCCGGTAGCTGGCTCCGTAGGCCTGCCGAACCCACGCCCAATCGCGGGTGTCGCCTTCTACGTCAATGACCAGCGGTTCGGCGCGGGGTTTGATCTCTTTGGGGGGTACTTGCTGGAGTGTGGTAATGACCGGTTTCTTGGTCCCATATTTTTCGCTGTATGCCCATCCGTGCCAGGCATCAAATGGCCAGCCGGAGCCCCCCATGTCCTCGCAGGCCAGCAGCCAGGGGCAGATGGCGAAAAAGGGTGAGGGGGTATCGTACATCTGCAACGTCTTTTTGGCGACCATCTTGGGTGTGGTGTGGGGCATGCGGATGTCGGTGTTGGGGCCGGTGCCCGCCCGGTCGCGGGGCACCCAACCCCCTTCGGTCATGGCCATCGGCACCACATAGCCGAAACTCTGGAGCGACCAGGCGGCGATCTTTTCCCATCCCCGCCAGCAGGTATCGTCTTCGATGGGCGTCAGGGTGGGCGATTTGAGGGCCGCGCGTCGCTGGTTGATCAGCTCGATCGGTTCTTCCCGCCAGGTGGGGTCATTGGCATAGTCGTCCAGCAAGCGGCGGTAAGCCTCTTCGGTCAATTGGGCACCATACCGGGTTACGGCATCGTAGGGATAGTCGCGGTGGCGGTTTTTGCCATAGTGATGGCCTGTGTAGAACCCCTTGCCTTCGTCAAAAATCCACTGGCAGCCGTAGGCTTTGATGCTCTCGAAGGGGTTGAAATCGTAACAAGGGCCGTCGGGAAAGCCAACGTAGCCGCCCTTGTCGGCAATAAACTGGGCGGCCTGGGTCCACACCTGCATGATGATGTCCCAGGCGTTGGGCGGCACCGTTTGTCTGGTCCATTCCCGGTCGTCGAACGGTTCGTTACGGATGATCCAGAACGGCTTGAGGCCGTATTGACCGTACAGGTCCACCGTCCACAAGAAGGTGTCGTGTTCGCTGAAGGGGTAGGGGAATAGCTTTCTCTCACGGATGATGGGGATGATGCCGGCGTCTAGCAACACCTTGAGCGGGTTGAGGCCGTAGCGTGTCTGGCGCACCGAGTCGCCGTCGGTGAGGATCACCACCCACGACATCCCCATGCTGACCAGCAGGTCAGCCCAATATTGGGCGTTATTCAGCCAGTCACCGTGATGGCCAAAGGGTTGCAGGTGGACGCCGCGATTGGTGACCAACCGGCCGCTTACTTTGGACGGAATCTCCAACTTTTTTCGGGGTATCATACTGTACCTTCCTCCTTTCGGCTGACACCCGCCGGGGTATGCCCTCCAAGTTTCTCGGGAAACAGGGTGTGGTACATTGGGACGCACCGGGCAAGATGGATCCATTATACCCCAAGGTGGGGCAAACGACAAGTTGGCATCATCCTCTCCGGTGGCTACTTCCTTTTCTGGCCCTTGATCGCCGCCAAGCGACCGTGGTTGGCGGCGATCACAACCTCAGCCTTCGGTTTGGAACGCCTTGGGTTCCTCATACAAGTTGAACACAAAACCAAAGGGGTCGCGCAGGTAGCAAAGACCGCCAGCCCCTTCCCAGCAGACCACTTCACACCCGGCCTGAAGCAGCTCTTCTTTGGCGATTTCGACGTCGGGTACCAGGAACTCCATGATCGGCCCTTGCTTGGGGCCTCGGTCGAGAAAGAGGCGGAAAGCTCCACCCCGCAGTTCGGCGCTGTCTCCTTCGCGGTATGCCACCTCCAGGCCCAAGACTCGGTGATAGAACGCTACCGCACGGTCTACATCAGGGGTCTGTAGACAAAGACATTCGCTGAATTTGAACGGCATGATGCTCCTCCTTTCGCTCTATGATCGGGCAGTGCTTCCAGCAGCCGATCCAGATCTTCTTCTGTGTTGTAAAAGTGCGGTGAGACACGGATGACGCCGCCGCGCAGCGAGACGACGACATCCGCTGCCTTGATCCGCTCTGTCAGTACTGTCGGATCCACGCCTGGACACCGGAAACAGACGATGCCCGATCGCTCGCGGCGATGGGCGATGGGGGTGGTGATGTCGTAGCCATGCGCCTGCAACCCGGCGATGAGATAGTCGGTCAGGGCCAGGATGCGCCTCTCGATGGTTTCCAACCCTACGGTCAGGATCAGATCGAGAGCGGCTTCCATGCCCAACAATCCGGCGACGTTGAGCGATCCTGCCTCGAATCGTTCGCCCCCCTGCCGCAGGGGAGAATCGTAGGAATAGTAATTGTCGCGATCCACCACAGACCGCCAGCCGGTCATCACCGGGTCGAGCCTGGTCAGCAGCTCACGGCGGATGTAGAGAAAGCCGGCGCCGATGGGGCCGAGCATCCATTTGGCTGCATGGGTTGCCAGGAAATCGGCCGGTGTCTGTTGCACACTGAACCGGAGCGCGCCCAGCCCCTGAATGCCATCCACGCACAGATAGGCACCCCGCTCGTGGCAAAGCTGTGCCAGGGCGTCCAGGTCGTTGCGATAACCGGTGCCGAACTCGACAAAGCTGATGGCCACCAGCCGGGTGCGCCTGTCCATCAGCGCCGCCACATCGTCCACCAGAATGCGGCTATCGCGGGCCGGGGCAAAGCGCACTTGCACCCCGCGCCGCCGCAGGTTGGTCCAGGGGTAGACGTTGGCCGGAAATTCGGTTTCGGCGCAGATCAGATTGTCGCCCGGTTGCCAGCCCAGCCCGGCAGCGACGATGTTGAGCCCGTGAGACACGCTGCCGGTAAAGGTGATTTCGTCGCGCTGAGCACCGATAAAGCGGGCGGCCAACTGTCGGATCTGCTCCAGGTGATCATCCCAATTGGGCAGAGCCTCGCTGCCTACCTGGCCGTGAGCGGCCAGGTAGCGGGTCATCGCCTCGATCACAGGGCGGGGTGGAGCAGCCGTGGCTGCGTGGTTGAGATAGGCGTACCGTTGTGTGACCGGAAACAGATCGCGCCAACGGGCTAGGTCCATGTCGTTCTCCTTGGCTTATGGTATTTCCTGGACTGCTGTGACAATGCGGGGCAAAACCTGGGCCACATCGCCGTGGATGACAAGGTGGGCGCGGGGGTCGAGGTCGGTGGGTGTGAGGTTGACGATGATTGCCTTGGCCCCGCTATCTACGGCCAGGAAGGGGATGTCGGCTGCCGGGGCGACTTCCAGCGACGAGCCGGCGACCAGCATCAGATCGCAACGGCGGGCCTCTTCCAGAGCCTGGTTCAGCACCCGGATCGGCAGTTGTTCGCCAAAGAGGATGACGTTCGGCTTGAACACGCCGCCACATTCGCAGTGAGGCACCTTGCCTTCGAGAACCGTTTGCACCATCCCGGCGTCAACGGGAACCACTTTGTAACAGCGGGTGCAGGTGGCTTCTCGCAAATGGCCGTGGAGTTCCAGCACCCGCTGCGACCCTGCCCTCTGATGCAGGTTGTCAATATTCTGGGTGATGATCACCTTCAGGTATCCCATCTCTTCCAGGAGGGCCAGGGCCTTGTGGGCGGGGTTGGGCAAGGCGGTGAGCAGCGTCTGCACCATTGGGCGGATCCAGTTGTAGAAACTCTTGGGGTTCAGGCGGAAAGCCCAGATAGAAGCCACCAGCATCGGGTTATCTTTTTCCCACAACCCTGAACCGGGGCTGCGAAAGTCGGGGATGCCGGATGCTGTACTATGGCCGGCACCGGTAAAGGCCACCATGTGCTGCGAGTGGCGGATCATCTCGGCGGCTTGGGCGATCTTGTCTTCCAGGCTCATGGTTCCCTTCCCATCAGAATAGCCGTAGTTGTTTCTGTTTAATTGGCAGCTCTGTTCCACCGGCCACCAGGTGCGCGTAGCGGGTTGTTTCCGGCAGCCGGTAGCCACGGGTACAGCGCAGCACAAACTCGATGGCCGTCGGCAGGTCTGTGCGGTGACCGACCGAAATGTAAAGTGGGCTGACCCCTGCCCGGCTGCGGACCACTGCACCGATGACCTCATGGCCATCGCGCAGGGGCACCCAATCGCCTGGAGTGTCCCCCGGCTCATCATGCTCTCCACAGAGGCGCGATTTGGCACAACCGATGCTGGGCCAGTCGAGGACGACCCCTATGTGCGCGGCCAGGCCCAGGCGGCGCGGATGGGCCACCCCCTGGGCGTCAAAGAGAAAGAGATCGGGCCAGGTGGTCAACCGGTCGAGGGCAGCCAGCACGCCCGGCCCTTCGCGGAAGGCCAGCAGGCCGGGAACGTAGGGGAAGGTGACCGGCACTTCGGCCCGGGCATAGTCCACCGGTTCCAGGTCGGGGAAGCTGAGCACCACGGCTGCCGCCCGCGCTATATCTCCCCGGAAGCTGACATCCACTCCGGCCACGGTCCGCACCGCCGCAGGGTCGAATGTGGTCTGGGCGATCACCTGATCCGCCAGGTGGGCCTGCAGGGCTATGGCTTCACCGGTGGGCAGGTCCCAGGGGTGTGAAACCGCCAGCTTCATGCGGGTGCTCCTTCCATCTGTTGACAGAATATGTATCGCGCACTACAGGATACTTTAGCACAAAATCTCTCCTTTGGCAAGCTTGACACCGACGGCCTTTTGAGGTAAGATGCAGGCCGTTGGATCGAGGGAAGAGCTAGTGCGTGGATACCTGACTTTTATCTCGTATCGCCTGGTCGCTGCCCTGGCCGGCCACTTGCCGCCGTGGATTGCCTATCGGCTGAGCGGTTGGATCGGCTTCTTGGCCTATCTTTTTCACCCCCGCCTCAGGCGCAACGTTACTCACAACATGCGCCATGTATTGGGACCTGATGTCAGCCAGGATCGGCTCAAAGCTGTGGTGCGTCAGACCTGTGTGAACATCATCAAGGGGCACTATGACCTGTTCCGGGTGTCGCGTCTGACCCTCGAAGAGATTCGGGCGCTAACTCGGATCGAAGGCGCAGAGAACCTGGACCGGGCGTTGGCCGCAGGACGAGGGGCGATCGTCATCTCGCCGCACTTTGGCAATGTAGACATTGTGCTTCAATTGCCTCTCGTGTATGGTATACCGTTGACCACGGTGGTCCAGCATATCCAGCCTGAGCGCCTGTTCCGCTACGTTTTGGGGCTGCGTACCAGCCACGGGTTGCGCATGATCCCCAGCGATGGGCCGATGCTGGGCCTGTTCCGGGCCCTTAAACGGGGAGAAGTGATCGGGCTGGCCTGTGATCGGGATGTCACCGACAACGCGCGCGAGGTAGAGTTTTTTGGCTCGCCGACACGGCTGCCCGATGGGCCGGTTCAGGTAGCCTTGCGCACCGGTGCTCCCCTCGTCCCGACCTTTTCCTTGCGCTTGCCGGATAACTCGTTCCTGGTCCAGATCGAACCGCCTTTGGAACTGCCTCAGACCGGTGATTGGGAGGCCGATGTAGAAGCCGGTATGAGACAGGTGGTAGCTGCTATGGAGCGCCACATTGCCCGCCATCCGGAGCAATGGCTGGTTACGGTGTCCATCTGGCCGCTGAATTGAGCGTTTAGCGGATGAAGATCGGGCTGGTTGCACCTTACGATTGGATGGTGCCTGGGGGCATACAACGGCACATTTTGGCTTTGGACCGGGCCTTTCGAGGGGCAGGCCACCAGGTTACCGTGATAGCCCCCTGTTCAGCCGATCCAGAATGGTCTGAACCACTGCCGCCGAACCTGATCCCGATCCAGGGGGCGGTTTTGCCTTTGCCGACGAGCGGTTCGCAGGTGCGCGTCGTTCTCTCGCCCCGGCTCTCCCGCCAGGTGCGGCAGATCATGGCCCAGGAGTGTTTTGATGTCGTCCACCTGCACGAACCGCTGATGCCGGCGGTCTGTTTGCTGGCCCTGTACTATGTCCGCTCATGCCCCACGACACTGGCTGTTGGCACCTTTCACGCGTATCGCGACGAAAATATCGGCTACGAATATGCCCGGCCCATCTTTCACCGGCTGATGAATCGCCTTGAAGGTCGGATCGCCGTGTCAAAGGCGGCCAGGGATTACATTGCCCGCTATTTTCCGGGAACCTATCGGCTGATCCCGAACGGCGTGGACGTATCTCTGTTCGGGCGCATGGAACTGGAGCCGATTCCCCGCTTTGCCGATGGCCGCCCTAACATCCTCTTTGCCGGCCGATTGGACAAGCGAAAGGGATTCGGCCACCTGTTACGGGCTTTTGAGCGGGTCAAGAGGGTCGTCCCTGCGGCGCGATTGATCGCAGTAGGCGCTTTCAATGCCGAACAGTCGGAACCTTTTATCCGCTGGGCAGAAGAGAGCTGCCTGGAAGATGTGTATTTTGTGGGCCGGGTATCTGACGAGGAGCTGGCCCGTTACTACCGGACTGCCGATCTGGTCTGCGCACCTTCTACCGGTTTTGAGAGCTTTGGCCTGGTTCTCTTGGAAGCGATGGCTGCCGGTTGCCCGGTGGTGGCTTCCGACATCCCTGGCTATCGTGAGGTCGTGCGCCACGGGGTCGAAGGGCTTCTCGTACCGCCTGGCGACGAAGAAGGACTGGCGGCGGCGCTGTTGCAGCTCCTGGCCGATGAGGCCCTGCGGCGTCGCTTGTGCGAGCAGGGGCAGGTTCGGGCCGCCTCCTTTTCCTGGGAGCGGGTGGCCGGCCAGATCCTGGACTATTATGACGAACTTTTGAGAGGTAGGCGATGAGTTTTCTAGAAGATAAAGCCCGTGAGATCAGCCGCCCTGCCCTGGAGGCGGTGGCCCGTGTCCTGGCGCGTTGGAACGTATCACCCGACTGGGTGACCAATCTGGGCCTGCTGTTGACCATCGGCGTGGCGGCTCTGGCGGCGGTGGGTGAGCTGCGGTGGGCAGGGGTGGCGTATGTGGTGGCCGCCCTGTGTGATGCTGTGGATGGGGCGTTGGCCCGCGTCGGCGGTAAGGGCAGCCGCTTTGGGGCTTTTCTCGACTCGACGATCGATCGCTTTGAAGAAGCGGCTGTGCTCCTGGGGCTGATCATCTACTACGCGCGGATAGGGGGCAAATGGGAGGTGCCCGTCATTCTGGCGGCCACGGTCGGCTCGCTGATGGTTAGCTATACCCGGGCGCGGGCCGAGGCGGTGGGCGTGGCGTGTCGAGAGGGGCTGATGACGCGCCCGGTCCGCGTGGTGATTGTGATCGCCGGCATGCTCCTGAACCAGGTATCCGTCTTTCTCATAATCTTGACAGTGGCAAGTCTTTTTACTTCATTTCAACGTATATATCACGTCTGGCGGATGACCGGTGGTGAGGCGGGTGGTTGGGGGCCGCCCCAAATGCCCTTTGTGATTCCCGGCTTGACCGATCCGGTAGACGAGAAAGGGAGAGATATTTCGTGAAGTACCTGAACTTTTTGTTGGTCTTTGGCTTGGTAGCCATTGTCGCCTGGCTCCTCGGCTGGAGTCCGGTGCTGATCTTTGTTTCGTCGGGGCTGGCCATGATCCCCCTGGCCGGGCTGATGGGGGAGGCCACCGAGGTGTTGGCGATCCACACCGGTCCGCGGCTAGGGGGGTTGCTCAACGCGACGTTGGGCAATGCGGCGGAGCTGATCATTACGGTCTTTGCCATCCGTCAGGGGCTGGTCAACCCGGCCATCCGTGAGGAGCTGCTGGAGCTGGTGCGCGCCTCGCTGACCGGATCGGTTCTGGGTAACATCCTGCTGGTGTTGGGCTTGAGCGTTCTGCTGGGCGGGCTGCGGCATGGCACGCAGAAATTCGACCGCAGCCACGCCGGGACCAATGCGACGATGCTGATGCTGGCCGTGGCGGCGTTGGTTATCCCTTCCGTCTTTAGTCACACCATCGAGGTCAAGAACCACGACGCGGTGGAGTATCTGAGCCTGGGCGTGGCAGGGGTGATGATCGGGCTCTATGTCCTGGCGCTGCTTTTCCAGCTGCGCAACCCTGCAGCTCACACCTATGAAGACGATCAGTATGCCACTGCCAAGGGGGCAGCGCCTCACTGGTCGGCGGGCAAGGCGCTTGCCATCCTGCTGCTGGCAACGGCGGCCATCGCCTGGATGAGTGAACTGCTGGTCGGCTCGGTGGAGCATGTGGTGACCCAGATCGGCATCACCGAGTTCTTTTTGGGGATCATCATCATCCCGATCATTGGCAACGTGGCCGAGCACCTGGTGGCCGTCCAGGTGGCCCTCAAGAACCAGATGGAGCTGAGCCTGGCGATTTCGGTTGGTTCCAGTTTGCAGATCGCCCTGTTTGTTGCGCCGTTGCTGGTGTTTATCAGCCTGTTGATGGGCAATCCGCTGACCCTGGTCTTTAATCAGTTCGAGTTGATTGCCCTGATGGCAGCCGTGCTCATCGGCGGGTTGGTGTCGCTCGATGGCGAGTCGAATTGGCTGGAGGGGGCCATGCTGCTGGCCATCTATCTCATCATCGGCCTGGCCTTCTTCTGGCTGCCGACGTGAGCTGTCACCTCCTCGGCTGCGGCTCTGATGTACGTGCCGCCGTGACAGGCAAGGGTGCCAGGCGCTTCTGCAACTGACTGGCCCTTGAACGATTACAAAACAAAAATGAGGCCGCCGGCTCTACAGCCGACGACCTCTGGCTCCTCGGGCAGGACTCGAACCTACAACCAACCGGTTAACAGCCGGCCGCTCTGCCGATTGAGCTACCGAGGAATGCATCCCCATTATACCCAAAGCCAGGGGGAGTGTCAAATCTAGCCCAAATAGTCGCGCAACTTGCGGCTGCGCAGGGGGTGGCGCAGTTTGCGCAGAGCTTTGGCCTCGATCTGGCGGATGCGCTCCCGTGTGACGCCAAAGGCCTGGCCAACCTCTTCTAGGGTGTGGCCCTGGCCATCCTTCAAGCCGAAACGCATCTCCAGCACCTGCCGTTCCCGCCGATTCAGGGAGTTGAGTATGGTGCGAAGCTGTTCGCGAAGCAGTTGTTTAGAGGCCGCGTCGTCCGGTTCGGGCAAGGTTTCATCTTTGATAAAGTCGCCCAGGTAGCTGTCCTCTTCGCTGCCCACTGGCGTCTCTAGCGACATCGGTTCCTGCGAGATGCGCATGATCTGCTCCACCTGGCTGGCGGCCCGGCGCAGTTTGCGGGCCGAGATCGGATCCAGCCGCTCGTTCACGGCCAAGGCAGCCAGGATCGTTTCCCGGTCTTCCTCGTCCAAGCCTACCGCCTCGCCCATCTCGGCATCGAGGGCGATATCTTCTGGCGAAGGATCGCGCCCCAATTCCTGTTGTAGCCGCCGCTGGACGCGGAGCAGGTGGCTGATGGTTTCGACCATGTGCACAGGAATGCGGATGGTTCGTGCCTGGTCGGCAATCGCCCGGCTGATCGCCTGGCGAATCCACCAGGTGGCATAGGTCGAAAACTTGTAGCCCATGGTATGGTCGAACTTTTCCACCGCTTTCAGCAGGCCGATGTTTCCCTCCTGAATCAGGTCCAGGAACGACATGCCCCGGCCAATATAGTTCTTGGCGACGCTGACCACCAGGCGCAGGTTCGCCTCGGCCAGGCGGCGGCGGGCCTGTTCCCCTTTTTGGATTTCATCGCGCAGGGCAGCCACCTCCTCGTCGGGCAGGGAACCGTTGTTCGTCAGGCGTTCGCGGGCTCGGTTGGCCGACTGGATGGCTTCGGCCAGCATGATCTCATCGTTGGCCGATAGCAGCGGCACCTGTCCGATCTCACGCAGGTACATGCGAACCGGATCGCTGGAAATGTCGCCCTCCATTTCCAGAGTGCCGAGAGACTCCTCCTCCTGCTCGATTTCTTCCTCGAGGGCTTGGAGCTCCATTGCTCGTGGACCCTCCTCCTCGCTGCCGGGCGGCAGGGCGGTATCCAGGTCCTGGAGCAGGGCCGGCAAGCGAGGGGCCGTCTCTCTCTTTTTTCGCCGGCCCTGGGCCCTCTTTTCCGCCGGGCGCCCTTTTTGCAGGTCAGGCTGTAGTTCCTCAATCATTTCCAAGTCAGACATTTAGCCGCTGGCTCCTGGAATGCGGACCGTGGCATCCTCCTGCTGGCGACGGCCGGCCAGAGATCGCAGATTCATCACCTTTTCCAGGCGTGCCTTACGGTCGGCAACGGCCATGATCATCGGCCCATAGGTGGCACGGGCCTGGCTGTCTGGATCGTCGGCCAGCAAGAAGGTGAGCTCCTGAATCTGCTGATGCAGGCGACGCAGGCGAAGGCGGATAATGGTATCCAGGAGGTCGTCTTTTAGCACCTCTTCGGGCACGGGCGGTTGGTTGATCTGGGCTTCCAACAGGGCCTTGACCCGCTCCTGCAGGGGGTCATCCAGCGTGTCATAGAACTCACCCTGGGCGTCGGGGGGGCCATTCCCAGCCAGCCAGCGACGCCAGGCTCCCAAGATGGCCTGATCCTCGGGGCGCAACAGGTCTTCGGCTCCTATTTCCTCTTCCTCGGCAAAGCGGAGCTCTGCGTTGGCCTGGGCCAGCAGGGCCGGGTAACGCAGCAGGAGTGATAGACAGTGTCCATCCAGCCCCAGGGGAGCTGTGGCCGGTTCTGGGGTCGGCTGTTGGGGTTGGGGTGGGCGGCGCGGTTGCCCCTGACCGGCCGTTTGTTGGATCTGTTGCCACAGCGACCGCTCATCTACCTGGACTATACGGGCTAACTGCTGGAGGTAATGTGCTTGCTGGACCCGGTCGCCGAGTTCGGCGATGAGGGGACCCAGCCGGCGCACAGTTTCGGCTTTGCCCTGGGCCGTGGCCAGGTCCAAGTCGGCGGTGAGAGCCTGGAAGTAAAAGTCCATCACCGGCTTGGCCTGGGCGATGATCTGCGCCCAATGGGCCGGATTGTCGCGGATCACCTCGTCGGGGTCACGCCCTGGCGGCAGGGAGACGATGCGAATGTCGGCGGCCAGCCGTTCCTCAAAGCGGATGAGGCCTCTGGGGGTGGGCACCGGCACCACCTCGCGGTCTATGACCTGACGGGCCACATCCAGCCCGCGCAGCGTTGCCTGGTCGCCGGCCACGTCGGCGTCGAGGGCCAGGATGAAGCGTCGGGTATGCCGCTTGAGCAGCCGGAGCTGGGCTTCGGTCAGCGCCGTGCCCATTTGGGCTACAACGTTGTTAATGCCGTGCTGGTGAGCCATGAGCACGTCCATATATCCTTCGACGATGACTACCTCACCTGTGGCGCGGATGCCGGCCTTGGCCTGGTCCAGGCCGAACAACACGCTCCCTTTGTCGAACAGGGGCGTTTGGGGTGAGTTCAGGTATTTGGGCAGCGTGTCGTCTAACACCCGCCCGCCAAAGCCGATGGTCCGGCCCCGCTCGTCGCGGATGGCAAAGATGATCCGCCCCCGGAAGCGGTCATAATAGCCGCTCTTGTCTTCCCGCTCAACAATCAGCCCTGCCTCGTGTAGATCGGCCACAGAGTAGCCTTTGGTGGTCAGATAGCGGAGCAGGCTATCCCACTGATTGAGGGCGTATCCCACCTGAAAACGGTCAATCGTCTCCCGGTTCAACCCTCGCTTGTCGAGGTAGGCCCGTGCCCGGGCAGCCTCGTCGCTGTTGAGAAGCAGGTGATGGAAATAGAGGGCTGCTGCCTGGTTGATCTCTCGCAGCAGACCCAGCCGCTTTTCAGCTTCTGCCACCTCTGGGCTGCGTGGTTCCAGCTCCACGCCGGCACGCTGGGCCAGCATCCGCAACGCCTCACCAAAATCGAGGTTCTCCCGTTTCATAATAAAGGTAAAGAGGTCCCCGCCGGTGCCGCAGGCGCCAAAACAGTGCCACGTGCCGGTATGGGGGAAAACGACAAAGGAGGGGGTCTTTTCGGCGTGGAAGGGACACAGGCCTTTGTAACTCCGCCCCGCCTTTTTTAGCGGCACGTAGGTCTGGATTACTTCGACAATATCCAGGCGTTCCTTGATCTCGTCAACGATACTCATGATCTCTGCCAGGTTGCAACGTCAGACGGCCGGCTTTCTTTCGTACTTGTCCAACCCTATCGGTTTCATGTCGGCCAGTACCTTTTCAATTTCGGTGGTCAGCGCCTGGAATACCTCGCGGATGCTCTGGGTGGCATCTATGCGGCAAAAGTTGTACTCTTCGACCATTGCTTCGAACTGGGCCAGCAGCCGGCTCTGGTATTCGACAAAGGCCTCGTAATAATCGCGGTGGGGCAAAAAGTCCATGCCCGATTCCCAATAGTCAAAACCGCGGGCGTTCAGCACGCGGGGAATCAGGTGAGACAGGTCGGCGTGGAGGTAAAACACCGCGTCGGGCACCAGCGCGAAGCCAAAAATGTCGCGGATCCAGGTAGGGTTCACGCCGCGCACCATAGCCCGGGCGATGATGGAGTAGATATAGCGGTCGGTCAGCACCACAAACCCGGCTCGGAGGGCGGGGATGATCACCTTTTCCAGGCGGTCCACCATATCGGTGGCGTAGAACAGGTTGGCGGTGAGAAGCCCCAACGTATGCCCTTGTTGGGCCGCCTTGATGCCTGCGCCGGCCAGCTCGGAGCGCTTCAGACCGGTGGACTGCACGGCAAAGCCTTTGCTTTCCACCCACTCCCGCAGCAGGGCGATCTGGGTGGAGCGTCCCACGCCGTCGGTGCCTTCTAACACGATGAGCCGGCCAGGCAACGGCTTTTCGCGGGTAAAACCGGCCAATCCCTCACCATAGAAGCGGATTTCGGTCATGGGATGCTCCTTTCCGGCAGGACTTCATCCAGGTAGCGGCCATATACCTCTTCGGCGGCCAGCACTTCGCGCCAGGCACTGGGTTGGACACGCAGGGCGCCGGCCAGCAACGGCTTGATGATCTCGCGCACCATTTCTTGTTGTTCGGTCAGCGGCAGGGTTGCATCAATGACCGTCAGCCCGAATTCGTCCACCATCTTTTCGTACTCTTCCAGGATGCGCTTTTGAAACAGGGCGAAACTTTCCTGAGGATCGTCGCTCAGCCCCAGGTCCATTCCGGCTTCGTAGAATTTGAGTTGTGGGCGGCCTTCGAGGATGCGTCTGAGCGATTCTTCCAGCGGCACGCGGAAGTAAAAGGCCACTGTGGGCTTGACGGCAAAGGCGTACACCTTGCGCACCCAGGTAGGCGATACCCCCCGCGCTACATCTCGCGCAAAGGCGGTGTAGATGTAGCGGTCGGCCAGGACGATAGCCCCGGCCTTGAGCGCGGGCAGGATCTGCCGTTCCGTCCGGTCGGCCAGGTCGGCGGCGTGGATCAGGCTGAAGGACGTGGGTGTCAGCAACTGTTTCTTCTTGCCCAGCTTTGTCGTCTCTTTGACCAATGGCGACGAGTTCCACTCGCTAAAGGCTACACAGTAGCCCTGGCCGATCAGCCATTTGTTCAACAGGTCCAATTGAGTGCTCTTGCCTGACCCGTCAATGCCTTCAACGATGAACAGCTTGCCGGGCAGGGCCCGTCCGTCAGATAGTTGGGCCATTCCTCTACTCCAGATCCAGAGTTTTCCGTTCAGCGAAGAGATTATAGCACAGGCTGGTACGTGTGCAACCTACGGCAGGTGGAGCGTCACAAGTCAGTAGGACAACTCCGCAGGAGTTGTCCTACTTCCCGAGGTTCGGCTTCTGCACCCTGTATGTCCCCAGGATGTTACGCTCTCCGGCAGGTGGGTTGGTGCTGACGATCCATCTGTGCCGACTTTGCCCAGAGGGGATCATCGTCCCCGGTGTGGTGGCAGAATGCCCTCTGCTATGAGTATCAGTAAATGGAAATCCATTGCTCGTTATCCCTGCCTTCGGTGGCCGATCGCGGTGGCAGCGAATTTCCATTTGCTGAGCATTCCAAACCTTGCTGTGGTGAATTGTACCCCAAGATGACACAAAGCGCAAATGTTGGGGAATTGACAGATGGTCAGTGGCGGCAGGGGGTGATGCTTGTCTGTACCCTACAATCCCACCACCGCTTCCTCCATCCCTGTCGTGCGGTAGGCAAAGGCCATGTGGGGCGTGTTGTAAAACCAGCCAGGTCGGCCATCGGGGGCGAGGAGGATGAGGCCGCCCAGGCCGTTCACCTTGGTGGCCAGCACCTGGATGGCAGCCTGAGCGGCGGCCTGGGGGTCGCCCAGGTCGTGGAGGCAGTGCAAGGCCAGGCGGGCCAGGGTCACTTTGGCGATGCTTTCGCCCCAGCCGGTGCATGACGAGCCGCCGAATTCGTCATCGGCGTAAAAACCGCAGCCGACCATCGGCACATCGCCCACGCGCCCCGGCATCTTGTTCGGTGTGCCGCCGGTGGAGGTACCGGCAGCCAGGTGGCCAGCCTGGTCTAACGCCACACAGCCCACCGTGTCGGCTGGCCGGGCAAAGGCCTGCCGCGTCGAGTAGGTGCGGTCGTACAGCAGCTTTTGCCACCGCTCGAACTCGCGGGGCACGGCCAGGTCGGTCAGGTCGCAGGGAGGAAACCCCAACTTTTGGGCAAAGCGTTGCGCGCCCTGGCCCACCAGCAACACATGCTCGCTCTGCTCCATCACCGCCCGGGCCAGCCGGATGGGGTTCTGGATGAACTGGACCGCCGCCACCGCTCCAACCAACATCCGACCGCCGTCCATAAAGCCGGCATCCAGCTCCACCTGGCCATCGGCGTTGAGAAAAGATCCCCGCCCGGCGTCAAAGGTTTCGTCATTTTCCATGAGGACGATGGCCGCCTCTACCGCATCAACCGCCGACCCACCGGCCATCAGCACTTCCCAACCGGTTTCAACGGCGCGACGTGTGCCCTGGCGGTGCGCCTCGTGCAGCTCCGATGGAATGTCCCACGCTCCACCGTGGACAATGATCGCTGGTCGCATCAAAACCTCCTCTTTGAGTTTTTGTTGGTCAGACCAGAGCCTGTAATTCTATTGTACTTGAGTTGGGGTAGAAGGTCAAAAAGGCCTGCCCGGTCTGAGGATCACCAGTTCCTCTCCCTGGCTCACATCGCGGCCCGGCGGGCCATGCACGCTATCCACCACAGCGGGGTGGGGGGCTTTTAATTCCATCTGCATCTTCATGGATTCGACCACCGCCACCACCTGCCCCGCCTCGACCTGCTCGCCGGCCGACACCGGCAGCGCAGTCAGGATGCCGGCCAGTGGGGCGCGGATTGCCAGGGGCGCCTCTGGCCCCTCGAGGCTCTTGGCCGGGCGGGGGGGCAGCGTCGGGCGTTGGGCCCGTACTGCTACCGGGTAGACCTGACCCTTGACTTCCACCCGGTAGTGTGTTGTCAGTGGGGGTTCCCTCTGGCCTTCCTCGACAAAGACGACGTAGCCGCCGTCGTCCAACGCCAGAGAATAGACAGGCAACCCCCCGACCTGTTCCAGATCCACGTATAGGGGCTGGCCGTTGACCCGCACCAGACGGTCGTGCTCGATCTCGATCTCGAAAGAGTGGCCGGCCACAGTAACCCGGTACTTCATCCTCTCCCTGCCAGCTGCGTCCAGCGGCCCAGCGTTCGCCAGGTGGCCCGCGTGTCCTGCAGATCGCTACGGCTTCCTGGCCTGGCCTGCCGCCGATAGTCCACCACTGCCGCTGCTATCGCTGCAGCCAGCAACAGCTTCTCATCCAGAACCGACCACGACACCTCCTCCATCCTCAGATTCGGTTCTGCTATTTCCCTGATCATCTTCCACCTTTCAATCATTTCTTCTTCTCTGTCATCTTACAAAAGCGGTAAAAGTGCGGTGAATTGTGCAGGTACCCTGGCGGGTGCTCACAAAGGAATATTGCCATGTTTTTTCATCGGCAGCGAGGCGCGCTTGCCGCCGAGTATCCGCAATGCTGCGATCAGCCGGGGGCGGGTTTCACGCGGAGGGATGACGGCATCCAGATAGCCCCGTGCTGCGGCCACGTAGGGGTTGGCAAACCGTTGGCGATAATCGGCGATCAGATGGGTGCGCAGGGCGTTGGGGTCGGCGGCGGCAGCTAGTTCCTTGCGATGGAGGATGTTGACCGCTCCCTCCGGCCCCATCACAGCGATCTCGGCCCCTGGCCAGGCCAGATTTACATCCCCCCGCAGGTGTTTGGAGCTCATCACAATATAGGCTCCACCGTAAGCTTTGCGGGTGACGACCGCCAGCTTGGGCACGGTTGCCTCTGCGTAGGCAAAGATCATCTTGGCTCCGTGGCGGATGATGCCGCCGTGTTCCTGCCCTACCCCTGGCAAAAAGCCGGGGGTGTCGGTAAAAGTGACCAGCGGGATGTTGAAACAGTCGCAGAAGCGGATAAAGCGTGCCCCTTTGTCGCTGGCGTCAATGTCCAGCACCCCGGCCAACGCCTCTGGCTGCTGAGCGACGATCCCCACCGGCCGACCGGCCAGCCGGGCAAAGCCCACCAGAAGGTTGGGCGCAAAGCCGGCGTGCACCTCCAAAAAGTCACCGTCGTCCACCACGGCGAGGATGACCTGCCGCATGTCGTAGGGCCGGTCGGGGGCGTCGGGCACGATCTCGTCCAGTTCGGCGGCCAGGCGGTCGGGCGGGTCCGAAGGTTCAAGCCAGGGAGGGTCGTCGGCGTTGTTACTTGGCAGAAAGCTCAGCAACCGTCGCACCTGGGCCAGGGCGGTCTCTTCGTCGGGGTAGACAAAGTGGGCCACCCCGCTTTTGCGGCTGTGGACATCGGCTCCCCCTAGTTCGTCGAACGAAATCTCTTCGCGGGTGACGGCCCGGATCACATCGGGGCCGGTGATGAACATGTGGCTGGTGCCCTGCACCATAAAGGTAAAGTCGGTGAGGGCCGGGCTGTAGACCGCCCCGCCGGCACAGGGCCCCAGGATGACCGAAATCTGAGGGATTACGCCGGAAGCGATGGTGTTGCGGTAGAAAATCTCGCCGTAGGCGGCCAGGGCATCTACCCCTTCCTGGATGCGCGCCCCGCCCGAATCGTTGAGGCCAATGAGCGGCGCGCCGTTGGCCAGGGCCAGGTCCATGACCTTGCAGATTTTGCGCCCGTGGATTGCTCCCACCGAGCCACCCAGCACGGTGAAATCTTGGGCAAAGACATAGACCGGCCGGCCGTCCACCAGCCCCCAGCCGGTGACCACGCTGTCGCCCAGGGTATCCTCCTCACCCTGGCGGGCAAAGGCATCTATCTCCTCAAAGGTGCCCAGGTCGAGCAGCAGTTCCAATCGCTCGCGGGCGGTGTATTTGCCCTTGGCGTGCTGCTGTTCGATCCGTTCCGGGCCGCCGCCCAGGCGGGCTTGGGCGGCCATTTCCCACAGCCGCTGAAGGGTTGGGTTACTCATGGTGTGAACCTGGTTTCTGCCCGGCGTTGCGGTCGTGCAGGGTGTGGAACAGGCGGTCGTCAATCCGCCGCCACAGCCGCCGCCACAGAGATCGCAACCGCGCCAGGCGATAGCGCAGCCAGCGCCAGAAGGCGGTCCGGCGCGATGGGGCCGGAGCCGGCAACGGCAAGCTCCAGCGAATGGCTATGGCCCCCCAGGTCAACCCTGCCCCAAAGCCGGTGCAGACGATCAGATCGTCACGTTTGATCAGCCCTTGTTCGATGGCCTCGCACAGGGCGATGGGGATGGAGGCCGACGAAGTGTTGCCGTAACGGGCCAGGTTGGAAAAAACCCGATCTTCTGCCACGCCCAGCTCCCGGGCGGCTGCCTGCAGAATGCGGTCGTTGGCCTGGTGGGGGATGAACAGAGTGACCTCCTCGACCTTTAGCCCGGCGCGGGCCAGCACCTGGCGCGCCGCTTCGGGCATAATGCGCGTGGCGAAGCGAAAGACCGGCCGTCCCTCCATGCGGATGAAGTGCTGGCGCGCTGCCACCGTTTCAGCCGAGGCGGGATGTGCGCTGCCGCCGGCCGGCAGGATCAGCAGGTCGCCCCCTGAGCCGTCGGCACCCAACACCGAGGCCAGGATGCCGCCCGGCGCTTCGCTGGCCCGCAGCACCACTGCCCCGGCCCCGTCGCCGAATAGCACACAGGTGTTCCGATCGGTCCAATCGGTGATGCGCGACAGGGTTTCGGCGCCGACGATGAGCGCATGGTTGTAGCAGCCGGCGGCCAGCAGGTCGGCAGCCAGGCTCAGGGCATAGACGAACCCGGAGCAACCGGCCGACAGGTCAAAGGCGGCAGCTTTTTCGGCCCCCAGGGCGTCTTGCAACAGGCAGGCCGTGGCCGGGAAGGCATGGTCGGGGGTCACGGTGGCTACGATAATCAGGTCCAGATGGGCCGGGTCCTGATCGGCTACTTCAAGGGCGGCGCGGGCAGCTTTGAGGCTGAGGGTGAAGGTCGTCTCTCCTTCTGCGGCGATCCGTCGCTGGACGATGCCGGTCCGCTGGCGGATCCATTCGTCGGAGGTATTCACCATCGCCGTTAGATCATCGTTGGTCAGCACGCGGTCCGGGGCTGCTTTGCCCCAGCCAACGATGTGGGCATGGCGCTGATCGCTGTTTCGACGGCCAGCCAAGGCGGTTCATTCCTCCCACTTGCGCAGGATGATGGTCGCGTTATGTCCGCCGAACCCGAAGGAGTTGGACAGGATCGTGCGTGGGTTGGTCAGCCGTGCCTGGTTGGGTACGTAGTCCAGATCGCACTCCGGGTCGGGCGTCTCATAGTTGATCGTGGGATGGATCCAGCCGGTCTCCAGCGACTTGATGCAGGCGATGGCCTCCACCGCCCCGGCAGCGCCCATCAGGTGGCCGAGCATGGATTTGGTGGCGCTGATCGGCAGGCGCCTGGCATGGTCGCCAAAGACCTTGTGGATGGCCAGCGTCTCGATCCGGTCGTTCAGCGGGGTGCTGGTGCCGTGGGCGTTGATATAGTCAATCTCTGTCGGGGGCAGGCCGGCATCGCGCAGAGCAGCCTCCATTGCCAGGACAGCCCCTTCCCCATTCTCGTCAGGAGCGGTGATGTGAAAGGCGTCGCAGCTAGCCCCATAGCCGATCACCTCGGCATAGATGTGCGCTCCGCGCTTCTGGGCATGTTCCAGGCTTTCCAGGATCAGCACCCCGGCCCCTTCGCCCATGACAAAGCCGTCGCGGTTGGCATCAAAGGGGCGGCTGGCCCGCTTCGGTTCGTCGTTGCGGTGCGAAACCGCCCCCATGCTGCTGAACGCCGCCAGGGCCAGGGGGTGCATCACCGACTCGCCCCCCCCGCAGATCATCACCTCGGTCGTCCCCCGGCGGATGTACTCCGTTGCCTCGCCGATGGCATTGTTGCCGGTGGCGCAGGCCGAAGCCAGCGACAGGGCCGGCCCACGGAGGCCGTACTTGATGGCGATCTGACCGGCCCCGGCGTTGGGCATCATCATCGGCACCATCAAGGCGCTTACCCGCCTGGGGCCTCGTTCGCGCATCACTTCCGCATTTTCCAGCAAGGTTGCAATCCCGCCGATGCCCGTGCCGATGAGGACCCCCACATGCCGGTTATCGGCACCGGGGTTAAAGGTCAGCCTGGCGTCGGCAATGGCCTCGGCGGCAGCGACCAGGACTAGCTGGGTGAACCGGTCGGTCCGTTTGGCCTCTTTGCGGCCCAAAAGGGCCTCTGCATCAAAGTTCTTGACCTCGGCGGCAATGCGGACCGGCTGATCCGAGGCGTCGTACAGGGTGATCGGCCCTGCACCGGAATGCCCGGCAAGCAGGGCTTGCCAGAAAGTGGGCACGTCGTTGCCCACGGGGGTCACAGCCCCCATACCGGTAACGACAACACGCTTGCGCATACTCTCCCCCCTTCTCGCACTGCTCATCACATACCTGTTAAACACCGGTCAGGGGGAAAGGATGCGCTCCAGAAAGCGCAACTTTTGCCAATATGATGTGTTCTATTCGCAGACATAGCCGGAAGAAAGGAAAGGGTTCTATGCCGTACAACAGTGTGGTGCTGGTCAAACAGGTGCCCGACACGGCCAACATCACCGGTAAGGCGATGAACGAGGACGGCACGGTCAACCGGGCTGCCCTGCCGGCCATCTTTAACCCTGAGGACCTCAACGCTCTGGAGATGGCCTTGCAGGTCAAAGAGCAGCATGGCGGACGGGTCACTGTGCTGACTATGGGGCCGCCCCGCGCTGCCGACGTGCTGCGGGAGGCGCTTTATCGCGGCGCAGACCGGGTGATCCTGGTCACCGACCGCAAGACCGCCGGATCCGATACGCAGGCCACTTCCTATGTGCTCGCCTGCGCCGTGAACAAGGTGGGCGATTATGATCTGATTTTTTGCGGGCGGCAAGCCATAGATGGCGACACCGCCCAGGTCGGCCCGCAGGTGGCCGAGAAGCTGGGCCTGCCGCAGATCACCTATGCTGAGGCCATCGAAGAGCTTCGGGATGGCCATCTCGTCGTCCGTCGGGCCTTGCCGCTGGGCAGCGAGACGGTCCGCTGCACGTTGCCCTGTCTGCTGACGGTGGTCGCCTCGGCCAACACGCCCCGCCCCCCGTCGGTCCGGCGGATGATGGCCTGCAAGCTGGCGGCAACCCCCTTTGACTACCCGGACCTGCTGCAGCGGTGGCCGGAGTTTGGGACCGAGGCGGCCCTGGACCGCTACCTGGCCGAACGCGGCCTCAAGATCGAGGTCTGGAATGGGGCGGAGATCGGCGTGGACTATGAGCGGGTGGGGCTGGCCGGCTCGCCGACTCAGGTGTTCAAGGTCGAGTTCGTGGTGCTCGAATCGAACGACAGTCAGGAGTTTGAGGCCAGCCCGGCAGGGGCAGCAGCCCTGATCCAGGAATTGGTGCGAAGGTGTGTGTTGTGAAATCGTGCTTCCCCAAGGATGTTGAGGGCGGTGACAAGAGGGTGATCATGACGGAAAGCCGAGACGTTTGGGTCTTTGTCGAGCAGGACAGGGGGGAGATCGCTCCTGTCAGCCTGGAGCTGTTGGGCAAAGCGCGCGATCTGGCCGATCGGTTGGGGGGTCGGGTGTGTGGCCTGTTGCTGGGCGAGGGCGTGGCTGCCCTGGCTCAGCAGGTCATCTGCTACGGTGCAGACCTGGTGTTGCTGGCCGACCACGCCGAGCTGGCTGTGTATCGGACCTTGCCTTATGCGCGGGTGGTCATCAACCTGGTGTGTGAGCGACGGCCCTATATTTTCCTGTTGGGTGCTACGCCCCTTGGCCGCGACTTGGCGCCGCGCATTGCCAGTGCCGTGGCGGCCGGCCTGACCGCCGATTGCACCGACCTCCGGATCGGCGATTTCGAGCGCCAGGGCAGGGTCTACAAAGACCTGTTGCACCAGATCCGCCCGGCGTTCGGCGGCAATATCATTGCTACCATCGTCAACCCCGAAAGGCACCCGCAAATGGCTACAGTCCGCGAGGGGGTGATGAAGCCGGCCCGGCCCGATCCAACGCGGACCGGCGTCGTTGAGCGGGTGGAACCGTGCTGGAATGGCCGCGATCTGGATCTGTGCGTTTTAAAGCGGGAGGTCCGGCTCCCCCGTGTGGACCTGAAACATGCCCAGGTGATCGTGGCCGGGGGGATGGGCGTGGGCAGCAAGGAGAATTTTGGCCTCATCTACGAGCTGGCCGAGGTGCTGGGTGGGCAGGTGGCGGCCTCTCGTGCGGCGGTGGACGCCGGGTTTATTTCGCCGGAGCACCAGGTGGGGCAAACAGGGGTCACAGTGCGCCCCCGGTTGTACATCGCCTGTGGCATTTCGGGGGCGGTTCAGCATCGCGCCGGGATGGATCAGTCGAACACGATTGTCGCCATCAACACCGATCCCAACGCTCCGATCTTTCAGATCGCCCACTACAAGATCGTCGGCGATCTGCGTACGGTGATCCCGCAGATGATCCGCGCCTATCGCGAGCAGTGCAAATAGGGGGGCCTGGTGGCAGACAATTTCTTTGCCGATAATTTCGATTTGCAATACCGTTTGGATAGCCTGGACCTGGAGGAAGTGGTGACCATCCTGGAAGATGGCTACCGCTATCACCATGACTACCCCGCAGCGCCGCGTAGTTATGCCGACGCGAAGGATAATTACCGCCTCTTGCTCCATGCCTTGGGCGACCTGTGCGCCAACCAGATTGCCCCTCGGGCAGCCGAGGCGGACGAGCAGGGGGCGCAGTTCCATGCCGGCCGGGTCACCTATGCCGCTGCTACCCAGGAGGGCCTTCGCTTGCTGCGCCAGGCCGAGTTGATGGGAGCCATGTTGCCGTGGGAGTATGGAGGGCTGAACCTGCCGGAGACGATCTTGCAGATGATGATCGAAATCGTCTCGCGGGCCGATCCGGCCCTGATGTCTATCTTTGGCTTGCAAGAGATCTCGGCCACCATTGCCGAGTATGGCGATGAGGAGATGAAGGCCCGCCTTTTGCCCCGCTTTGCCCGGGGGGAAGTGACAGGGGCGATGGCGCTCACCGAGGCAGAGGCCGGCTCTGACTTGGGGGCAGTGCAGACCCGGGCCACCTTTGACGAGGCAGCCGGCGTGTGGCGGCTCAACGGCGTCAAGCGGTTTATCACCAACGGCTGCGCCGACGTGCTGCTGGTGCTTGCCCGCTCTGAAGAGGGGTCCACCGATGCCCGCGGCCTGTCTCTGTTTGAGGTGGAGGCCGACGAGACGGTGCGTATCCGCCGCATTGAGAACAAGCTGGGCCTGCATGCCTCGCCTACCTGCGAATTGGAATTTCGCAACACACCCGCCCGGCTGGTGGGCAAGCGCCGCTACGGCCTGATCCGCTACACCTGGTCGCTGATGAATGGAGCCCGGATTGCAGTGGCAGCCCAGGCGTTGGGCATTGCCGAGGCTGCTTACCGCGCGGCGGCCCGGTACGCGGAAAAACGGATCCAGTTTGGCCGGCCCATTGACCATATCCCGGCCGTACTCCGCATGTTGCTTTCGATGCGGGGCGAGATCGAGGCGACGCGGGCTTTGCTCTACGAGACCGGGCGCTGGGTGGACCTGAAAAAGGCGTATGAGCGCCTGCAGGCACGGGGGACGCTTGATGCGGCGGGGCAGCAACGGCTCAAACAGGCCGATCGGATGGCGGCGGTGCTGACACCGTTGGTCAAGTATCACGCGTCAGAGATGGGCAACCGGGTCTGCTATCAGGCCATGCAGGTCCACGGCGGCGCCGGCTATATGCGCGAGTTCAGCGTCGAGCGCCACTGGCGCGATGTCCGCGTGACCAGCATTTACGAGGGCACCAGCCAACTTCAGATCGTGGCGGCCACCGGCCTGTTGCTGGGCCACGCGCTGGATGGCCTGCTGGGCGAATGGGCGGCAGAGGAGTATGGTCCCCAGTTAGCCGGGCTCCAAGGTGAGCTGGCCGAGGCGACGGCGCTGCTCAACCGGTCCATAGACCGTCTGAAGGCACAAGATGATGGAGCGGTCATTGATTATTACGCCGCCGACCTGGCCGACATGGCGCTCTGTGTCCTGACCGCGTGGTTGTTGTTGCGCGATGCGCGGGCGATGGAGCAAAAGCGCGACCTGGCCCGCATCTACATCGGCGAGGCGCTGTCCAGGTTTCGTGGCCGGCTGGCGGCCGTCCAGGCTGGTGACCCGACGCCCATACGGGCCGGGAAGCTGCTGGTATAGTGCTTTCAAACAAAAAGGTGCAACGCACTTGGCGTTGCACCTTTACTGCCGTTGGGATGACTGCTGTGGTCGGTTTGGGCATCCTCGTAGGAGGACGCCCGGCCAACGGCCCTTAAGGCGCGATCTCGGTCGCTATAGGTGAGCGGTTACCGGTTGGGAAGCAAACTACCCCGCCACCGCCCTGGCTGCCTTCACCCGCTGCGCTACATCCCGGTAATGGGGGTCCAGGTCCATGATCTGCTCAAAGGCAGCCAGCGCCTGCGGCCGCAAGCCTTTCTCCCAGGCACGCAGGCCCTGGTCATATAGCTGGCTTAGCTGCAATTGCAGGCGGGCCCGCTGTAGCAGGCGTTCCACGTCGCCATATCCCTCCTGCAGGGATTTGATCTGCTCCAGCCATTCGATCGCTTCGGCCCACCGTTCGGCGCGCAGGCTTTGTTGGGCCTGGGCATAGAGGTCTTCCAGTTTCTTATGCAGGCTGGCCTGGGCTACGAGTTTTCGCGCGTTATGATTGCCGGGGTCAAGGGCCAGCACCTCTTCGAACTGGACAATGGCCTCCAGCCAACGCCGGGCTTTGAACTTGACCATGCCCTCGTTATATGCCTTTTCGACCTGCCACTGCCGCTGGGCTTCGATCAGGCGGGCTTGGGCGCGGGGATAGTCTGGGCGCATGGCGATGATGGCCTGATAGTGCTCGATGGCCTCTGCCCAGCGGCCGGCCTCAAAGGCTTCCTGGGCATCCTGGCTGACGTAGACGATCTGCTTCTCGCGGATCGCTTCGCGCAGCAGGTGGGCGGCGTCCTGAAAATCGTCCTGGGCAGCAACTACCTGGTCCAGAAAATCTATGGCTTGCGACCAGTTACCTTCCCGATACGCCTGGCGCCCTCGCTCGTAGAGGCGGTTCAGGGAGCGCATCCGTTCGGCCTGGCGTAGCTGCGCAGCGACATCGGCATAACCCGGCGCCTGCGTCTGAATCTGGAGAAACAGTTCAGCCGCCGCGTCCCAATTTCTCTCCTGGACCAAAGCCATGGCTTGGGCATATTTGTCGGCCAGTTCCAACCGCTGGCGGCTGTCTTCCAGCATGTCCAACGCGTGGCGATAGCCAGGCTCGATGGCGATGACATTGCCAAAAGCCTCTATCGCTTCCCGCCACTGGCCGCGGGTGTAATAATCTAATCCCTTGCGGTACAGCTCGATCAGCCGGGCCTGTTGTTGGACTTCGCGCAGCTTGGACAGGGCATCGCGATATCCCGGTGAGTGGGCCACTACCCACGATAGATAGTTCTGTGCCCCCTGCAGGTCGCCGCTGTCCAGGCATTCCAGCCCCTGCTCGTAAGCCTGCAGGAGCCGAACCTCTTGCCAGACCTGTGCTGTCAGCTCATTCGTGTCCCGGTAGCCTGGCTCGGTTAGGGCGATCTGTTCCAAGTAGGCCAGGGCTTCTTCCCACTGACGATAGGCGATGCAGCGTTTGGCCTTTTCATATACCCCGGCCAGCCACCGCTCGCGCTTGGCTCCGTCATCTGCGATCTTTTCCCATGCCAGTTCCAAGTTCATACCCGATCCTTATCGGTTCAAAATTCATGGTCCCCAGGCGATCGTTTCCAAGGTCCAATCGCGCTCTTCGTGGGAGGTAACGTATGCGATCTCACCCGTTGGCTCCCCACCCAGGTCAAACAGTTTTTTCTGGCCAGAGCCATCGGGGCGCATGAGCCAGATGGCCCACTGACCGTTGCGGTCAGAGGCGAACGCCAGCCACCGGCCATCGGGAGACCAGGTCACCAGGCCATCGCGCGCCTTGTTGTTTGTAAGCCGCTTGGGTTCCTGGCCGGCAGCCTGTGTGCCGATGACATAGATCTCCCAGTTCCCATCCCGATCGGACAGAAAGGCAATCTGGCTGCCGTCGGGTGAGGGGGCTGGACCCGTGTCATGTTCATTGGTTGTGAGCTGCGTAGGCTGAGTGCCGTCGCTATGCATGACGTACAGGCCACATTTGTTGAGTGGGCACTCCCAGTAGACGATGCGGCTATCGGCCAGCCAGACCGGGACGCGGCCCATGATGTCGCCGCCGTGACGCCGCACCCGGTCAAACTCCTGGCCCAGGGTCCGATAGACCCGCCACAGGCGATCCGGTTCCTGTTGTGAGGGAAAGACGATGTTCTGGCTATCTGGCGACCAACTGGGCCGGGCCGCTTCGGCAAAGTTGACCCAGACCCAGGTATGGCCATCGGCCACTTCGCGCACCAGAATGCCCCGCTGAGCCCGGTCCCAGGAGCGGTAGGCCAGGCGCTTGCCGTCGGGGCTAATGGCCGGCTGGCTAGCCTGTTTGATGACCAGCTCGCGCTTGCCGCTGGCCAACTCGAAAGCATAGATGTCCACCGTCTGCCGCTTGGGGTCATAGACCGGGAAGTAGATCTGGCCGGTCAGGGAAGGGGTAGGGGAAGGCAACAGTTGGGCAGGCGATGTAGGGCTGATCTGGGGCTGAGCTGTGGCCGTCGGACCGGGTGAGGGAGAAGGGGGAGCCGTTTGCAGTGCAGCCTGGGTTGCTGTCATGGTAGGAGCAGGCCGCGTCGCCGTTGCTCGAGGCATTGGGCTGGAGGTGGCCTGCGGGCTGGGTGTCACGGTGGCCGTAGGAGTGGGAGTAGCCGTTGGAGCCTGAGTGTTGGTGGGGGGTAAGGGGCTGGGGCTGGCGGCGAGGGCCACGGCCGTGGCAGTGCCCTCGGGCCGGCCACTCCACCAATCGGCATTCCAGCCGATGACGAGCACAATACCGGCCAGCACCAACAGGGCGATCAGGGCCGGGGCCAGCCAACGGGTGAGCGACTGCTTGCCGGGCCGGATGTCCGCCGGTGCCTGGCTATCATCCTTTACTTGGGGTCGGCCCGATGTTCGTCCTTCTGTTGGCGTGCCCTGGACCCACTGCCCCTGCTCGTAACGGTACCATTTGCCGGTGTACCAGCCGATCTTCCACTGACGACCTTGATCGTCCTCGAAACGCAGGCGCTCGACCTGGGTTTTGAATTCCTCCTCGCTCAGCTCGCCGCCCAGCAGTTGTGCGTGAAGTTGGTTATACGTTTTTTCAAGTTCACTAATCTCGCCCATCGTTGGCTCCCTCCTTCCGTGTCTACTGCCCTGCTCGGTCTTGACGACGATTCCCGATAGAGCCATTGGTACCGCCCGATTGCATCGTGAAACAACGCATTGCCCTGGCCCTGGTTGCAATTATACCATTGCTGTTCGGTTTGTGCAACCTTGGGATTAGGTTTTAGGGAGGATAGCTATCCACCCCTAACCTGGGCGAGCCGGAACCAAAAAGAACACCTTACTACCAAGTCACAAAGACACAAAGACGATGACTATTTTCGCCAATGTGCGGTCAGAAGGTAATCTCCGGCCCCCAAAACATCACGACCATGGCTCCGATGATCAGGTAGGGTCCGTAAGGGATGGCAGTGAACAGGGAGTAGCGGCGGAAGATAATTGCCCGCACAAACCAATAGAGCAGGCCGGCTACTCCCCCCAGCAACACGGCCAGAAAGAGGGCTGTGAGCACGGCAGGAAAGCCCAGGATCAGCCCAATAAAGCCACCCAGCCGCACATCGCCAAAGCCAAAAGCCACGGCGTGGATCGCCTCGCCCCGCCACTTGCTGAGTACCTTGACGAACAGCTCGCCCCCCAGGTAGATCAGGAAGAGCAATCCAAAGCCAAACCCGCCCCCGATGAGTGCCAGCCGGTAAAAGTAGGGCGTGGGGTGGAAAAAACTGGCCAGGATCGCCACTGCCCAGGCTGGATACATGACCACGTTGAGGATCAGCCGGTGCTCCAGGTCAATGACCAGCACCAGGACAAAGATGGCAATATAGATCGTGTAGGGGATTAGAAGGGGACCGGTGCTATAGCGTTGCCACACAAAGGCAAACAGAGCCGCCGTGCCCAGTTCGACCAGCGGATGACGCCAGGAGATGGGCGCTGCGCAGTGCGGACAATCCGGCTTGAAGCGAAGATAAGCCACACTGCCGATCCAGGCCCAGGGTGGGCGGGGCCGGCCGCAATAAGGGCAGACAGGTGGCCAGCGCAGCCGCCGGGTGCGAGGAAGCTGGTCGGCGCACAGGTTGAGAAAGGCACCTACCAGAAAACCGAGTAAGGCATAGAGTACGATCATCGCCAGCTAATACCGATAACTGTCTATCAGGCGACCCTGGCTGTCGCGCAAATAGGCGGTGTCGCCGTCGTTATCCCAGACCGCATCACCGACCAGCCCCCAGAACAGAGTGGTGCCGCTGTCTGTTCCCCGACCGCTGTGCACCTTCAGCACCTGGCCCGCTGCCAGCCGCACGGAGGGAAAGGTGTACAGGTGGTTGCCTTCATCCTTTAGCGTGAACCTGGTCATGTCTACGGCAGCCGTTCCTTTATTGGCGATTTCCACCCACTCACCGTTGGGATTGTCGGTATCCTCGCCAGGCGCGTCGTAATAGATTTTGAGAATCCTGAGGGGGATTTCGGCCGGTACCCACAGACCAACGCCCGCTTTTCGCGCCTCGGCTTCGGCGGCGACGAACGCCTCGCTGTAACGCACATTGGGCGGGGTGGTATAGGCGTTGGCATAACCCTGGCGCAATAGTTCCAGGTTGACAAACTGCTCGCCAACCCACAGATAGGCCAGGGTTCGACCAAATTGGTCTTTGGTCTGGACGTCAAGCACCAGCCAGGCCTTCTTGCCCTCCACGAGGCGGCGGTTGGCTTCGGTTGCCTCTTGGTAGAAAGGCTGCCCCTGTTCAGGAGTGTTGAGGCCGATGTAGCGCACCGTCCGGCCATCGCTCAATTTCACCGTATCGCCGTCTACCACGCGGGCGACCATCACCTCGGTGCCGTCGGTTGGCCGGGGAATGGTCGCCGACCGCCCGCAGGCGGCCAGCAGAGAGCCGATGAGGATCAGCATAGCTGCGCTACGAACCTTGAGCATTCTTTCGCTCCCGCCCCGCTTCAGACTCGTCGCGCAATTCGGCCAATTGACGGCGCGCCGATTCCAGCCAGAAGGGGTCCTTGCCGTAGGTCAGGTAGCATTCAAAGTCGGCGATGGCTTTCTCGTGCTCGTTGCGCAGCTTGTGAGCCATGCCCCGGTTAAAGTAGGCCTCGGCCCATGTCGGCACCAGCTCCAGCACGCGGGTCAGGTCCTGGATGGCGCGGTAATGGTTGCCGATCTCCCGCCAGTAGAGCACCCCTCGGCTGTAGTAGACCTGAGCATAGGTGGGGTCCAGCGTCACGGCGCGGGTATAGTTTTCGATGGCTGCCCAGTGTTGTTCCAGGTCGCCGTAGAGGTTGCCAAAGTGCCGATGGGTATCGGCCAGGCGGCGATAGAACCGCGAGGCGACCCAGTTCCAGGCGTGTCTGAGGATCTGCACTTTCCAGTCCCCAACATCTATTCGTGCCGTGCCCTTTTTACCCGCAGGCCACTCCATCGGCACTCGGAGTTCTTGCAGCGGTAGCGGGCCACCGGCACCAGCAGGTCCAACACCCGGTCGAGGCGACGGCGATGGATGCGGTGGAGATCGCCGCCGCAACGAGGGCACTGTCGCGTCGTAAAGCGGGGCATGGTCATCAGCCGCCAGCGGATCCGCCACACCACGACGGCAGCGACCAGCAGTAACAGGGCATAGCCCAGCATGTCAGACAGGGTGGTAGCCCAGATAAAGCCCACCACTCCCCGGAGGATGCCGCCGCCGATGCCGGACACGGCCTGCAACATGCGCCGCACCAGGCCCAAGATCGTCTGGCGGATCTGCATCCGTTCCACCAGCAAAAAGATGCCCAAAGCGGCCAGCAGGACGATGAAAATCTCCACACGCCATTCTGCCCAGAGGTAAGCCGCAATCTGCCGGACTCGTGTCCGGTTTGTCTGAGGGTGAGCAGAAGGTGGGGGGGGCGATGACCTGTTCGCTTGGGACATGGCGCTACAGCTCGATCGGCTTCTCCAGGACGGCCAGCAGCAACCTGATTGCATTTTCCACGTCTGTCAGGTCTACCATTTCTGAAGGGGTGTGGTAGTAACGGCAGGCGATGGACACACAGCCGGCCGGTACCCCACCCCGCGCCAGCTGGATGGCCGAGGCGTCGGTGGTTCCCCGGTCCAGCACTTCGAGCTGATAAGGGATGCCGTGGGCTTCGGCGGCGTTGATCAGCAGGTTTTTCACCCCGGGATGGGCCAGCATATCCCCATCCATGACCTTGATACACGGCCCGGCCCCCAGTTTCATGGTCAGTTTGTCGGCTTCGGGGGTGTCGGCGGCTACTGTGATGTCTACAGCGATGCCTATCTCCGGTTCCAGGCCATAGGCGCTGGTGCGCGCGCCGCGCAAGCCAACCTCCTCTTGAACGCTAAAGACGAAGTAGAGATCGTGAGGCGAGTCTTTTAGCTGATGCAGGACCTTGACCAGCACGGTGCAGCCGATCCGGTCGTCGAGCGCCTTGGCCACGATCCGCTGCCCCAGGTCGGCAAAGGGCCGCACAAAGCCGACAGCCTGACCCAATCGCCCTTGGGCTTCGGCGCGCCCTGTTGCTCCGATGTCAATGTACAGTTTGGTCAGGTCCGGTTCCTTTTTGAACTCCCTGCGCTTTTCCGGGGCAATGACCCCCAGCGCCCCGTCGGCGAACTGCACTCGCCCACCGACCAGGGTCATCACATCCACACCGCCGATGGGTTGGAAACGCAGGAAGCCCTGTTCATCTACATAACTGATGATCAGGCCGATCTCGTCCATGTGCGCGGCAAGCAGCACCCGTTTTCCCCCACCTTTGCCTTTTTTCAGGGCGATGAGATTGCCTAGGGCATCCACCCAGATCTTGTCGGCAAACGGTTCTATCTCGCGCCGGATAGTTTCGCGGATCTGCCCTTCGTGGCCTGAGGGGCCATAAGCTTCGGTCAATTTTTTGATCAGGTCCTTCACAGTTTTCTCCTCAATTGTCGTCAGTCCATTTCTCCGGCAATGCTCGCAAGGCGGCCTTCATCAGCGCCACAGTGTGCTCAAAGTCGTTTCGGCTCATCAGGCTGACCGGCGAGTGGATGTAACGGCAGGGGACGGCCACCGCCACCGACGGCACGCCGGCTTTGGACAGATGGATCGCTCCGGCGTCGGTGCTGCCGATCCCCGGTTGTTTGAACTGGTAGGGGATGCCGAGGGCCTGGGCGGTGTCAATCAGCAGGCGGACCAGGCGCTTGTCGGCGATGAAGGACCGGTCCATGAGGGTGATAGCCGGCCCCTGGCCCAATCTGGTGGTGGGGCTGACATCCTGGTCCTTGGGCATGTCGTCGCACACGGTGCCTTCCAGGGCAAAGGCCACGTCTGGTTCGATGCGGAAGGCGGCCACCCGTGCCCCGCGCAACCCTACCTCCTCCTGGGCGCTGAAGGACAGGTATAGGTCTATGGGATATTGCTCCTCGGCCAGGGCGGCTGCTACGGCGCACCCTGCGCGGTCATCGAAGGCTTTGCCCTTGGCCACCCGCAGCCCATCCTCGCCAAGCACCTGGAAGCGCGTGTCAAAGACCGCATAGTCGCCCAGCTTGACCAGCTCCCTGGCCTCTTCCTCGCTTGTCGCGCCGATGTCAATCACCAGCTCGTTGATCTTGATGACCTGCTCGCGCTGCTCCTCTTTGGTCAGGTGGACGGGGGGAGCCAGGATGACGCCCGGCAGCCGTTTCTCGCCGACGATCACTCCTTTGGCCAACAGCAGCCGGTCGTCTATGCCGCCGACGGCGCGAAACCCCAGGGTGCCGTTCTTCTCAATGCGGGTGATCATCAGCCCTACCTCGTCGGTATGGGCATCCACCATGACCTTGAGGCGAGGTTCAGGGCCGGTGCCCCGCTTGAAGGCGATGAGAGAGCCCAGGGCATCGGTTTGCAGCTCGTCCACCTTATCGCGCAGCGCCCGGGCCAACACCCGGCGCACCTCTTGCTCACAACCGGATGGGCCGAAAGCGTTGGATAGTTCTTCTAGTAGCAAAATGGCCTCCACGGACTAATCTCCTGACCCCTCTAACTCCAGGTCCCAGACCAGGCTGGGCAGGAACTTTTCGTCGAGCCGGCCGATAAAGGCTGCCAGCAGCCGACCGGCCCGTTCCACATCCTTGACCGATACCGTCTCGATCGGGGTGTGCATATTGCGCTGTGGAAGGCAGATCTGGCCGGTGGGGATGCCCTCGCGGGCGATCTGGATGGCATAGGCGTCAGTCCCGCCCGGACGGGCCAACGGCTCTAGATGGTACCCCATCTCCAGTGCTTTGGCCGTCTCGATGAGGGCTTCTTGGACCTTGGGGTGAAAGTTCGGCCCCCAACTGATCGCCGGCCCCTTGCCCAGCTCAAAGGTATATTCATCGGGTACGCCGGGCTGTTTGGCCCAGGTCACGTCAATGGCGATCCCTACATCCGGTTGCAGACCATAGGCGCTGGTCATGGCCCCCTTGGCCCCTATCTCCTCCTGCACTGTGGCCACGGCATACACATCCCACAGGTGGCGTATCCGGCTCAGCTCTTCCAGGCAAACCGCTGCCACTGCCACTGAGGCGCGGTTATCCAGCGCCTTGCCCGATACCAACCCGCCCTTCAGCTCGACCAGGCGGCGGTTCATGGTGATCAGATCGCCAACCCGCGCCTGGCGGGGCAGTTCCTCTGGCGACAGCCCCACATCTATCCGCAGCTTGTCACAAGGGATTGGCTTGTTGCGCTCTGCCGGCGGCAGGACGTGGGGGGGGCGCGAGCCGATGATGCCCGGCAGGTCCTGTCGTCCGTGGACCACTACTTCCTGGCCCAGCAATACCCGGTCATCATAGCCGCCCACTTGCTGAAAATGGATAAAACCCTCTTCCAGGTGCGACACGACCAGGCCGATCTCGTCCATGTGGGTGGCGAGCATGATAGTGGGGCGTGGCTCCGGCCCGCTGCCCCGTTTGTGGGCGATGACGTTGCCCAGGGTGTCGGTCCGCACCTCATCGGCATATTGGCCAAATATCTCCACTACAATGCTACGGACCTCATCTTCATAACCGGAAACACCACAGGCTTCAGAGAGGCGTTTCAACAAGGGGACGATTTCCACAAGCAATCCCTTTCTTTTGGCAATGGATCAGTCAGCCGGTCAATTATAGCCGCGAACCTCGTTTCTGTCAAAACGGCTGTGCCTTTTCTCATCGGATACACGGCCTCGTGCTATCCTATCGAACGGTTCCGTTCAAGGCAGTGTGGTTGGAGGCGGAATCGAGGGGGAGGGTTCAACGGGTGGGGGGGTGGATGTTGTCTCTATACTCCCCTCGGGCAAGGTGGTGCTGCTCCACGGGAGAGGCCTGGTTTCCCAGGTGTGGCGCAAGGCCAGGCTGGCGAACCCCAGGCAATAGAGCATGGAGGTGGCCAACAAAATCACTACCAGCAAGGCGATGACCAGTTGTTGTTCTTCCGTAAGCTGTATGCCAGAGCGTCGTCGTCTCACTTGCCTATTCACTCGGTATTGGATGCACTTTTCTAGCTGCCATCTCCCCCATTCCCCAGGAATCCGACGGTGGTGGTTACGGTGATGGTCGGTGTGACGGTGATGGTGAAGGTGGGGGTGGGTGTAAGAGTAGGTGTCCAGGTGGGCGTTGGTGTCCAGGTGGCGGTGGGCGTTTCTGTTGGGGTGGAGGTAAAGGTGGCGGTGGCTGTCGAGGTGGCCGTGGGGGTGAAGGTGGCGGTGGCTGTCGAGGTGGGCGTGGGGCTGGCGGTCGGTGTGGCGGTCGAGGTGTTGGTCGGGGTATGGCTGGCGGTCGGTGTGCTCGTTGTGGTTGGGGTGGCGGTCGGTGTGGGGCTGGGTGTGGGCGTGCTGGTTGGAGTAGGGGTGAAGGTGGCCGTGGCGATCGGTTCCGGAGTGTTGGTCAGGGTTGGCAGCTCGGTGGCGGAAGGCCAGGCGGTAGCGGTGGGATATGGAGTGTCGCTGGCGGCAGGCGATGGCAAAGGGGTCCAGGTTGGCGATGGGGAAGGGGTGGCCGTGGCTGGCGCGGGAGGCGCAAGGATGAGCAGCAGCACGCCAATGCAATAGCAAGGCAGCGTCAGCAGGATCGCGCCGATCAAAAGGGCATAGATCTTTTGCCGGTATTCCGGCAAGGCACGGAACCAATCTACTATGTGCATTTCACAGCCTGCAGGGGCCAATGGCGGCCGGGCAAGTGCCGTGGGCCCTGACCCTGCCCGGATATGATAGCATCGGTTGTAAACCTTGTCAAACGCCCGGCTGAGCCGCACCACTACCCCTTCCCCAGCTTGAGGGGTATCCGTCAGCTTTTTGCGTGAGGGTAGCGCAACTCCGCAGGAGTTGCGCTACAAGCATTCTGCCTTTTTCTCAGGTAGGTTGTCGGGGCAACCCTTGTGGTTGCCTGCCCTTGTGGCTGCCCAGGGCAGGGCCTGGCGGCTGCTTGACTTCTGAATGTTTTGCCGTTAGAATGGAGTGGGGGTAACGGCGGTATCGAGATAAGGCACGGGGTGTTCTTGAGACCTTTCCCAGGGCAATCGGTGTGGAGAGAAGCATGGACCAGAAACCGGAGATCAAAGAGGGTTGGGCAACGATTATCTTGTTGCTGATTATGTTCTTGTGCGTTGCCTGGTCCATCCAGGTGGCAGAGTGGACACAGGGCCTTGGAGTTTTGCAGTGGGTGGTGCTGATCGGGGGCGTGCTCGGCACGGTGTTGGCCAAGAGCCATGTTCCCAATCGGATGGCGCATCTGCTTTCTGCTCTGACCGGCCTGACCTGGGTAGGGTATCTGATCAGTCTGGTTGTGGGTGAGGCAATAGGGCTGCCGCTCGAAGCGGCGGTGGTCGAATTGGACGGTCGGATCGGGGACTGGGTTTGGGCGGTGTTCAATGGTCAGGCCACCGCCGGCAGCCTTGTCTTCCTCCTGCTCCTATCCCTCCTCATGTGGGTGATGTCCTACCTTTGCGCCTGGGCCATCTTCCGCTGGCATCGGGTGTGGTGGGCGGTGATTGTGTGTGGCATCGCCCTGATGCTCAATATCACCTATGCTCCTGGCAACCTCACCGGGTTCCTGGTTGCCTTTTTATTAGCCGCTTTGTTACTGGTAGTGCGCACCAATCTGGCTTTCTATGAGGAAGAGTGGAAAAGGGCCAGGGTGAGCTACGACCCGGAGCTGGTTTACAGCTTTTTGCGTGCCGGCCTGGTCATTTCCGTGGTGACCATCCTCCTGGCCTGGATAGCGCCCCGTGCCCTGGCCAGTCGGCCGATGCAAGAGTTCTGGGACAAATTGGCTGAGCCGTGGCAACGCCTGCAGGACCGATACTCCCAGATTTTTCAGGACCTCAATTATCAGAACGAACCGGTGGTTTTTTCCTTTGGCCGGGCGAGAAAGTTTGGCGGGCCGGTACGGCTGACCGACGAACCGGTGATGGATGTGCAGGCCCTCCGAGGACGATACTGGCGGGCGATGGTCTTTCACGAGTACACCGGTGATGGCTGGCTGAATACCGATACCGGCACCGTCCTGCTCCAGGAAAATGAGCAGATATTGACCTCTCCTGCTTTTATGCTGCGCCAGACGGTCACGCAGACGATCACCCTGCGGCAGCCGCTGGGGTTCGATAGTACCCTGGCCGTCGCCGCGCAGCCGTTGCGGTCGGACCTGCCGTTGCGGGCGGTGGCCAGCTTTCTTCCACCGACGCAGGACTCACAGGCATTTGCCCAGTTTTCCTCCCCTATCCCGATGCCGATCGAGCCCTCGGCCCTGTATTCGCGCCGGGGGTTGAGGGTGGGGGATACCTACCAGGTTGTCTCGTCGCTCAGCGCGGCCGATGAGGATTCGCTGCGCCGGGCCGGAACCGATTATCCGGCATGGGTGGTGCCCCGCTATCTGCAGTTGCCCACTTTTTTTCCTCGGCGGATTGTGTTGCTGGCCGAACAGATCACGGTTGGCCGTGAGACGGCCTACGACAAGGCGCTGGCCATCGAGCGGTACCTGCGCGATATTCCCTATAATGAGTTGATCGAAGGGCCGGTTGCAGGCCAGGATGGGGTGGATTACTTTTTGTTCGAAGCCCGGCAGGGATATTGCCAATATTACGCTTCGGCCATGGTGGTCATGCTGCGGGCGGTGGGCGTCCCGGCGCGCTACGTCGAGGGCTACAGCCAGACGGTGAGAGACCAGGGCGTGTATCACATCCTGGAGCGAGATAGCCATGCCTGGCCAGAGGTCTTTTTCCCCGACTATGGCTGGATCGAGTTCGAGCCGACGGCCGGCGAACCGCCTATCGTCCGTCCTCGTTCGCAAACTGTAGAGTCGCGCGAAGAAGAGGATCTGGAGCGTCGCAGGCCCTGGCGGACCCCTAATGTGAGGATGGACGATCTCCCTGACATCCCACAACCGCTCGCCACGCCGGTGCCGGAACCGACCTGGCCCAAGTTGGGCCGCTGGGTTGGCTTGATCCTGGCCGTGGTAGCTGCGCTCTTGGCCATAGCTGCGCTGCTCATGATCCGACGGTACCGTCGGATTCGGGGCTTGAGCGGGGTTGAACGGGTGTATGAGGACCTGGTGGACTGGGTTCGACACCTGTTTCGCATCCAACCCCTGGCTCACCAGACACCGCATGAATATGCAGCGGTTGTGGCCGAAATAGTCCCCCAGGGGGAGCGGGCCATCGGGCAGATCGCCGACCTGTATGTCCGGGAGCGGTTTGGCGGAAAGATGGTAGCCGAAGAAGAGGCGGAAGCGGCCTGGTCTGAAGCCCGGTCAGCTTTGTGGCGCCGGGGGCTGAGCCGCCTGGGAGAGGGAATCCGGGCGCGATGGCACAAATTGGTTCCGCCGGAACCGGAGGAGCCGCTGTAACTCCGACCCGAAACAAAAGCCCGGTTTCTTTGCGGAAACCGGGCTTTTTGCTGCGTGCTGCCTGTTACTTGTTCACCACCGGCAGGTCGCCGTTCGCCTGGCGGGTGGCCCAGCCGGTGAAACCGAAAAAGACGGCCAGGTTGATGCCCGTTCCGTCGTAGCCGGCGGTGTGTCAGGCAGCCGCCCCGGTCAGGGCGTCGCCCTGGGTGGTTTGGGTGCTCACCTGCGGAGCTGGGTCACCGGCGGGGGGAGGCAGCACCTCGTGCTGTTGGGCGGGGAGCAGCGGGCCGAGCTCAGCACCTTGTGGGTGCAAGCTCGGCCCGCACTATCCGGCAGGGCAGACCTGGCAAAGCCATTTCCGGGGGCAACGCCCCGGATCGCTATTCGGCTACCGTCTCTATTGCCGGCCTGGCCTCCCGGCCGATCATTTCGCGGTAGGCAAGTGTCCAGGTGGCCGAGGTGAAGGTCTGGGCAATGCTGCCGATGAGCGCGCTCAAGATGGTGGCGAGCAGCCCGCTGCAGCAGACAGGGGCGATGATCCAGGCCTCTGGCTTGGCCCTGGTAAAGAAGGCGATGAACGGCATGATGAGGACCATGACCCCGCCCAAGACGATGGCCCCGATGACCAACCCGATGACCAGGAAGATGAGCCAGAAGATGATGGTCGGGCCGATATTTGCTTTGATCACCTGCCAGCCCCGCTTGAGGGCCTCAATCCAGCCCAGGCCCTCCAGGATGGCGGCCCGTTCGGCATAGATCTGGACCACGCTCAGCACGATGCCTACCAGAAGCGTCCCACAGCAGAGTGTGCCACCGCACAGGATCGTCGGGAGCAGCACGGCCCACATCGTATCTTCTCCGCGGGAGGCGGCAATGGCTCCGGTGCCACCCATACCGGCGACAAATATGGCGACCGATGCGATCACCAGGATGAGGATGGGGATGGTAACCAGGATGTTGATGCCAAACAGTGTCCAGAACCGTTTGCGGCCCACGCGCCACGCCTGGAGGAATGTGGTCGAGCCTTCATCCTCTATCTGCTGCACTCCGGCGATCAATCCGCCGCGGGCGATGATCGAGATGACCCACAAGGCAATGCCGACCAGGATCGCCACACAGACGGCGGCGATGATAAGGACCCAGATCTCGGTGGGAATGCGGTCAACAGAGGTGCTCCACTCCTTGCCGTTGCCCGAATACGAGGATCCTCCGCCGCCCCCGCCGCCCAGGCTGGCCAGGAAGCCCAAGATCCAGAGCACTTTCCAGCGCCAGGTAATCTGCCAGGCGCGACTCAGAACTTTTCCGTAATCCATTTTGGTCCTCCTTGTGAATGTATTTGCCCATTGCTATACGCCACGTCGCTGTTGCAAGTCTCATGATAGCAGATTTGCCCATTGTCCCATGACACTGCTCTGACAATGCCCTGACCTTGGCCTTCACTCCCATTCGATGGTCGCCGGCGGCTTGCTGGACACATCATAGACCACGCGGTTGACCCCCGGTACTTCGTTGACGATGCGGTTGCTGACGCGGGCCAGTAGGTCGTAGGGCAGGCGCGCCCAGTCGGCCGTCATGAAATCGTCGGTGGTGACGGCGCGCAAGGCGATGACGTGAGCATACGTTCGCCCATCGCCCATGACGCCAACGCTGCGCACCGGCAGCAGCACGGCGAACGATTGGGCGGTGCCTGTCCCCTCGTGCTGATGGAGGAGGCCGGCGGCGGCCAGCTCCTGGGTAAAGATGGCATCGGCGGCGCGCAATGTCTCCAGCCGTTCCCAGGTGACCTCGCCCAGAATGCGCACGGCCAACCCTGGCCCTGGAAACGGCTGGCGATAGAGGATCTCATCGGGCAGTCCCAGCTCGCGGCCTGCGGCCCGCACCTCATCTTTGAACAGGAGGCGGAGTGGCTCGACCAGCTCCAGGTGCATTTCTTCCGGCAGGCCGCCGACGTTGTGGTGGGTTTTGATGCGCTGCGCCCCCGGTCGGCCGGCCCCGGCACTTTCGATCACGTCAGGGTAGATCGTGCCCTGGGCCAAAAAGTCAAAGTGGCCCAGACGGCGCGCCTCGCGCTCAAAGATGCGCACAAACTTTTCGCCGATGATGCGCCGCTTTTCCTCCGGGTCGGTGACACTGGCCAACGCGGCCAGGTACTCCTCCACGGCCCGGACGGCCACCAGGCGCAGCCCCATCTTCCGCTCGAAGGTCTGGATCACCTGCTCCGCCTCGCCCTGGCGCAGCAGGCCGTGGTCCACGAACACACAGGTGAGCTGATCGCCCACGGCGTGGTGCACAAGCGCCGCCGTCACCGCCGAATCCACTCCCCCAGATAGGGCACAGAGCACCTGCCCACCGCCCACCTGTTGGCGGATGGTGGCTACTGCCTGAGCGATGAAATGGGCTGGGGTCCATGTGCCCTGAAGTCCACAGATAGAATACAAAAAGTTGCGGAGGATCTCGGCGCCGAAGGGGGTGTGCACTACCTCGGGGTGGAACTGGAGCCCATACAATTGCCGTTCAGGGTGGGCCATGGCCGCGACCGGCGAGTTGTCGGTCTGGGCGATGATGCGAAAACCAGGGGGTAGGGTTTCGATGCGGTCGCCGTGGCTCATCCACACCTGGAGAGCAGAGGGCAGCCCGGCAAAAAGGGGGCAGGTCGGGTCGGTAACCTGGAGCAAGGCGGGGCCATATTCGCGGCGATGGGCCGGCGCCACCCGCCCGTCCAGGGCGTGGGTCAGTAGCTGCATCCCGTAACAGATGCCCAGCACCGGCTGGCCGCTGGCGAGCACATAGTCGGGCAGCGGAGGAGCGCCGGGGGCGTAGACGCTGCTGGGGCCGCCGCTCAAGATAAAGCCGCGTGGTTTGCGGGCCAGCACCTCGTTTGCCGGAGTGTCGTAGCGGAACAGCTCGCAATAGACGCGGGCCTCGCGCACGCGCCGGGCGATGAGCTGGCTATATTGCGAGCCAAAATCGAGGATGGCAACGGTTTCGTCGGGAACAGCAGTTTCCCGGTTGAGATCAGGCTCAGTCATGGGCTCTAGCCGTCCGATTTTGGGACTAGAAGTTTTCTTGGCGGTGCCCTTACTCGCCAAAGGTGATTTGCCCATTCGACATGTCGGTGATGGTCACCAGGGCGTGGAGCGGCACCCCTAACCTTTCCAGATCGGCCCGCCCGCCTTCAAATACCTTTTCGATGAGCGCACCGATGCCCACCAGCTCTGCCCCGGCATGGCGCACCAGGCGCACCAGGGCGCTGATGGTCTGCCCGCTGGCGAGAAAGTCATCAATGATGAGGATGCGATCACCTGGCCCCAGAAATTCCGGCGAACACATTAAAAAGACCGAGATGCCCTTGGTGTGGGAAGGGGCGGCTTCGACATAGACCGGGTCGGTCATGGTCACCGGCTTGGTCTTGCGGGCGTAAACCAGGGGCACACCGAGCGCCAGGGCTGTGGTCAGGGCCGGGGCGATGCCCGAGATTTCAGCCGTCAGGACTTTTGTCGCGCCGGCACCGGCAAAGCGGGCAGCCAGCTCTCGACCTGCTTCCATCATGAGGGCTGGGTCAACCTGGTGGTTGATAAATCCGTCCACCTTGAGGATGCCGTGCCCCAGGTTCCGCCCCTCTTGGAGAATTCGTTCTTTGAGCGCTTGCATGGCTTCTCCCTCCCTGTGGATGTTCGGGCATAGTCTACCACAACCCGGCCAGAATGGCGAATGGCGGATGGCGGATGGCGAGGGCGGGTTGCGGGCGGCTTGAAAGTATGGTAAAATAGATTGGAGCCGGGTCAGAGAGAAACGAAAGCAACCGACCATGACGCTGGAATTGGGCAGGGTTAGAGAGCAGGTTGAGGAGATAGGGCGCGATCTGGCGGATGGGGTTCAGCGGCAGCGCCGGGCCTTGTCCACCCTCCGCGAGCTGCGCTGTCGTTACGCTGGCGACCTGGAACGGCTGCGCCTCCTGGCCTCGTCGGCGGCCGGCCGGGAGGCCAAGTGTGCTCTGCCAACCCACGAGCCGCTGGATGCCGCCTTCCCCGCGCCCGAACCGCCGGCCCGGGCTACCATCCTGGCCGCCGATGGCTCACAAATCTACCCCGATCCCCACGGCCGGGTGATCTATTACCTGATCAACATCGGCAGCCTCGTCTACCGCCACGGCAGCGGTCAGGCACCGTTGGCCATGTCGGTCCCACAGATGGGCCGGGCCGTTGATGCTGAGGGCAATCTGTTGAGCGGCGAACAGATTGATGCCCGGCGCGATGTGGCCGAGCTGCAAATGCTGGCCGATCTGGCCGAGGCCGATAAAGGGGAAGCCGTGGTGGCGTTGTTGGATAGCACCCTTGGCTTGCGTGCCTGGTCGGCGACTATCCCGTCGGCCGAGCAGGTGGCGCTACAGCAGAGCTATAGCGCCCACCTAGATCGCCTTCGTCGGGCCGGAGCGGCATTGGCCGGCTTTCTTAGCCGCTCGCGGCGGACGGGGGTGGTCCACCTGCTTGACCTGGCGCAGATGGCCGAGGCGGGGGAAATACGGAACGGTCCATCACCCTTTCTAGGCCTTAGCGACCGAATGCTGTGGGGCGACCTGCGCCCTGGCGAACGGTCGGCGCTCCTGGTAGAGCAGGTCGATCCGCCGGTTTATTTCTTTTACCTCAACCCCGAACCGCGCGAGGGGTTGTCCCTGTCCGGTGTCGAAGCCGAGCCGGCGCGCATCGAATTGCCCGAGTGGGTAGCCATTGACCCGGAAAAGCTGAAGTGGGTGCACGCCCTGGTCTATGACCAGTGCCACATCAACAATGGCTATCCCTACGCCCTGAGCCGGGCCGATGAGTTGGCGATCATCCTTGACGAGGAGCGTGAGGCTTTGGAGATGATGTTGGTCCAGGCGATGGGCCGTCATGGCCTGCCTTTGCCCCAGCCCTCGCCCAAGGAACGGCAAAAACGGGTTGCCCGTGCCCCCTCCAGGAGGTGGCAATAGCATGGGAGGTGTTTGTGAGTTTTGACTTTCTGGTGGGACGGGTTATCAGCGCCAGCAATGCCCGTTTTGTCGTGGGCTGCCGGCTGCTGCGCTCGCAGGTGCCTGCCTTTGGCGCGCTGGTCAAAGCGGAGACAGGGGCCGGCGTCACGATCCTGGGCCTGATCCGCGACGTGCAGTTGCTGGACGATCCGCTGGTGCGGCAGGTGGCCGTGTTGATCGAGGAGCGGCCGGAGCTGATTGCCGACCAGTACCAGCGGCTGTTGCCCATCGAAGTGCAGGTGCAGGTGGTGGGCTATTGCGACGGCAAACAGTGCCATTACCGGTTGCCTCCCCAGCCCCCCATGAGCTTGGTAGAGGTGCTCACCTGTACCTCCGACGAGCTGGTGGCCTTTACCGGGCGGTTCGACTACTTTCGGTTGGTGTTGGCGGGCCGCGATCCTCTGGCTGACGAGCTGCTGGCTGCTCATCTGCACCAGGCGGCGGCTGCCCGGGGCGAGGCTGGACACAGCTTTCTGATCGAGGCCGGGCGGGAATTGGCTCGCCTGCTGGCCGCCGACCTGCCCCGCCTGGAGGCGATTCTGCGGAGAATCCGGCCATAGGAGGAAAGAGCCGTATTTCAACCGTGGAGATGCCGAAAAGGCGGTGAACCCCCGATATTACAGTTTGAACGAGTAGCCAATGGATGAGCATAGCGAATTGGATAGATTTTTCCCCCGCACCCCCCCCGAGGCCAGAGCCGAGGCCCGACGCCTGGGCCTCGTTGTCGGCGGTAGCTTGAGTGAGGGGTTGCGCGTCAAACTGGACCGGGGGACGGTGATCGAAGGCATGGCCGTGGGCCGCTACGTGGTGGTCCACGGGCAAACGGGCCGCCGCTTTTTCAGCATCATCACCGACGTGGCCCTGGATACCACCAACCCGGCCATCGAAAAAACGCCGCCTGATACCGGCGACGAGTTCCTGGCCCAGGTCTACCAGGGCACGAGCACCTTTGGGCGGCTGGCGGTATCGCCCATGCTGGTTCTGGACCGCGATGCGGAGGAGCCCAAGCCGGTCAAGACTGTGCCGGCCCACTTTTCGCCAGTGTACGAGGCCACCGAGGAGGATGTGAACCGCGTCTTTGGCGGTGCGGATGAGCGGCATTTCTACATCGGCACGCCGCTGGACATGGAGAAGGTGCGTGTCCATCTCAACCTCGATCGGTTGGTGGAGCGTTCCAGCGGGGTGTTCGGCAAGAGCGGCACGGGCAAGACCTTCCTGACGCGCACGCTGCTGGCCGGCATCATCAAGCAGAATGTAGCGGTCACCCTGGTGTTTGACATGCACAACGAGTATGGCTGGGAGAGCCAGGGCGAGGGTCGCTACCGGGTCAAGGGGTTGCGGCAGCTCTTCCCCGGCCAGGTGAGCGTCATGACGCTGGACCCTGAATCGTCGCGGCGGCGGGGCAGCAAGGTTGATTTTGTCGTCCGCATCGGCTACGACCAGATCGAGCCGGAGGATGTGGATATGCTCAGCAGCCTGATGGGCCTGACCGATGTGCAGGTGGGGGCGCTCTATTTTCTGCGGCGGCGGCTGGGAAGGGCCTGGGTCGAAAAGCTGCTGACTGAAGGCGAAGCCGATGCAGAAGGCCCCACTGATCTGGACCTGCTGCTGGAGGAGGGCAAGCTTCATGGAGGGACACTAGGGGCCATCCAGCGCAAACTGGGCCTCTTTCGCCGCTTCGACTTTCTGGCGCCGCACGTTGAAGATGACGTGGTGGGCAAGATCATGGATTACCTTGACCGGGGCCTGCACGTTATCCTGGAGTTTGGGCGCTACGGCAGCACGCTGGAAGCCTATATCCTGGTGGCCAATTTTCTGACGCGGCGCATCCACGGGCGCTATGTGCAGCGCAAGGAGGCAGCCTTGGGTCGGCAGGCGGAGGAGCCGCGCCCACTGGTCATCACCATCGAGGAGGCGCACAAGTTTCTCGACCCGGCCATCGCCCGGCAGACGATTTTTGGGACGATTGCCCGCGAATTGCGTAAATACAATGTGACGCTCTTGATCGTGGACCAACGTCCCAGCGGCATTGACGAGGAGGTGATGAGCCAGATCGGCACGCGAGTGACGGCCCTGCTGGACAACGAGGCCGACATCCGCGCCGTGTTCACCGGTGTGTCGGGCGCAGGGGAGCTGCGCCAGGTGCTGGCCCGCCTCGACACGCGACAGCAGGCGCTCATCCTGGGCCACGCCGTGCCCATGCCGGTGGTGGTCCAAACCCGGCCCTACGGCCCCGACCTCTACGCCGAGGTGGGCCACGTGGAAGGCGAGGCGCTGCAGGACAGGCTGGCGCGGAATGTGGCGTTGCTGCGGGGGGAGGAGGAGTTTGAGGGGTTTGACTGAGGGCCTGGCGAGGGCTTCCGTGGGCGTTGGACAAACCTCCCGTTCGACTTGGCAGCGGGCACCCATCGCTTGACTTTTTTGGATTTGGCGGTTAAAATGTAAAATGTCAGACATGAGTGAGAATTGCATACAAATGGAGGTGGGTGCGATGATCATAGGTACTGTAGGTCGCCGAGGCCAGATGACCGTTCCACGAGAGATTCGTCGTTTGTTGAATCTCCGAGAGGGTGATCGAGTTGCTTTTGTACGACGGGGGGAAGAAGTTGTCTTACAGCCCTTGACCAACACTCTATTCGATCTGCGTGGCAGCGTTCCCGTGACCGGGCCGCAGGATTTTGCCGCCGTCCGCGATCAAGTCATCCGGGAACATGCACGAAAGGTGGCCCAGGGTGAAGAGTGAACGCGTCTTTGCCGATACTAACCTGTTTCTTCGTTACCTGACCAACGACGTGCCTGCCCAGGCAGATGCGGTTGAGCAGCTTCTCCATCGGGCGTCTGCCGGAGAGATCAGCCTGGTGATCAACAGCCTGGTGGTGGCCGAACTCGTGTGGGCTCTGGAGTCGTACTATGGCCTGGCCCGTGACAGCATCAAGGACAAGATCCTGGCCATTCTCAACACCCCTGGTATAGAGGTGGCAGAAGGGGATTTGCTGTTGCAAGCCATCTTCTGGTATGCAGGCAAGAACATTGATTTCATTGACGCTTTCAACGCCGCCTGGCTGTTGGCCCAGGGGTTGACGACCACCTATATCTTTGACCGCAAGCACTTTTCGCGGATTGAAGGGATTAGGGTCCAGGTGCCGGGAGAGTAGCTTATTCCCACGTGGAAGGCGAGGCGCTGCAGGACAGGCTGGCGCGGAATGTGGCGTTGCTGCGGGGGAAGGAGGAGTTTGAGGGGTTTGATTGAGGGCCTGGCAAAGCCTGCGCCAGGCTTGAGGAGGTGGTCTATGTCAGTAATTCGCTCCCTGGATGGGTTGGTAATCCGAGATGAGAGACTCCGCGGGGGGCGCCCGATCCTGGCCGGCACCGGCGTCACTGTTCGCACGGTTGTCGGGCACTACCGGCTGGGCCTCACCGCCGAAGAGATTGCCGACGAGATGGGCCTGGACCTGGCGTTGGTCTATGCCGCCCTGACCTACTATCACCTCCACCGCGACGAGATCGAAGCCGACATCCTGGCCAACATGGAAGAGGTAGTCAAGCAGGAGATGGGGGTTGCCCACCGTGGCTGACCCGATCCGGCTATACCTGGACGAGGACACCAGCAGCCGGGCGCTTATCCGGGCATTGCGCTCTCGCGCGGTGGACCTGTTGACGGCCAGAGAAGCCGGCCTGGGACAGACCCCCGACGAGCACCATCTAGAATGCGCCACCTCTCTTCAGCGGACGGTATTCACCTACAATGTGCGCGACTTTGCCCGGCTGCACCAGGAGTACCTGGAGACAGGCCGTCATCATGCCGGCATCGTCGCCTCGGAGCAGTTGCCGGTGGGCGTGGTTGTACGTCGTCTGCTCAAGTTGTTGGCCGCCTGGTCGGCCGATGACATGCAGGACCGGTTCGAGTTTCTCAGCAATTGGCGCTGACAAATGTGGCACTGCTGCGGGGGGAGGAGGAGTTTGAGGGGTTTGATTGAGGGCCTGGCGAGGGCTTTGTCCCATGGCTCAGCCCGAATGGCACAGAGGGAGAGGAGTCTTTTTCAGTCGTTGCCCTGTCTGGCGCATAACAGGAGGCAATTGTGTCGAACGAGCAGAAATTAGAAGAGTTTTTCACCCAGGAGTCGGCTCCCGTGGATGAGCAGCAAACCCTCAGCCGCCGCCAATTCCTGCGCGGCAGCCTGGCCGGTGGGGCGGTGGGCCTGGCTGTGGCTGCCGGCAGCAGCGTGGCCGTGTGGAAGATCACCGATGCCGAGTGGCAGGCGGCCAAAGAGGCTGCCGAGGCCGAGGTTGCCCGGCTGCGGGGTCTGGTGGACCTCTATGAAAAGCTGGAAAAGATCGGCCTGGATGCCATTTTGCAGACCGGCATGGTCGCCGTGACCCTGCCCCTGGAGGCGGTGGAGCTGGGGGCCAAGGTGCTCAAGGGTGGCCTGGAGGTGGTGGAAAAGGCGTTGCGCTCGGTGGAAGAGGCCTTGCCCACGGCGCAAGAGTCGCTGCTGTGGTTGGAGAGCCGGGTTTTGGCCCTGGCCGATGGCCTTGGTAAGCTGGAGACAACCATCGGCCAGGCGCTGGACAAGGCCGCCAATACCCCGCTTGGCCAGGCTGTAAAGGATTTTGCCAATCTGATTCTCGACAACCTACCTTTTGGCCTGGGCGACAAGATCCGCGGCGTGCTCGACGGATTCGTGAGCCTGGTGACCGGGGTGGACGACCTGGTCAAAGGGATTAACACCCACCTGCTCGAACCGCTGCGCCAAAAGTGGTTCTCGGCTGAGGAGGGCCAGGGGGTGGGGGCGACCTTGCTGGAGCCGCTGGTGGAACATATCCTGGACCCGTTGGAGGCGCATCTGGGCGACCTGGCGGCGCTGACCGATGCCTGGCAACAGAAGCTGGCTGCGCCCACCCAGCAAGCATTGGCCGAGCGGTCCAAAGTTCGGGAAGAGATTGCCCGTTACAAGCAGGAGCACGGCCTGGGATGATCTGCCCTCAATGCCAGACCGAGAATCCCGCGACGGCCCGCTTCTGCCTGAACTGTGGCACGGCGCTGGCCCTGCGCTGCTCAAGCTGCGGTACAGAGCTGCCGGTTGGAGCGCGCTTTTGCACGAACTGCGGTCAGCCACTGCGCTCCAGCACCCCTGCCGACGATGCCCGTCTGAGCCGGCTGACGGCTGCCGCTCCAGGCCCCCTTGCCGCAAAAGTGCGGGCTGCGGCCCACCTGGCCGGGGAGCGCCGGGTGGTGACGGTCCTCTTTGCCGACGTGGTTGGCTCCACGGCCCTGGCAGAGCAGGTGGGCGGCGAGGCGTGGATGGCGATCATGAACGGCGCGTTCGACCGGATCACGCCGGCCATCTACCGCTATGAAGGCACCATCGCCCAGTTGGTGGGCGATGGGCTGTGGGCTTTTTGGGGCGCACCGGTGGCTCACGAGGACGACCCGGTGCGAGCTGTGCGGGCGGCGCTCGATCTGCTGGCTGCTGCTCGTCGGTATGCCGAGGAGGTGCGCTGTCAGCACAGCATCATCTTTGCCATGCGTGCCTGCCTGAATACCGGACCGGTAGTCCTTGGCCCGGTGGGGGACGATCTGCGCTACGAGTACACGGCTATGGGCGGTACAGTTAACCTGGCCGCCCGCCTCAAGTTCGTTGCCCAACCGATGATGGTGTTGGTCACGGAGCAGACCCATCGTTTTGTCGCCTCCCTGTTCGACTGCGAAGAACTGGGCCCGATTGAGGTCAAGGGTCGGGCCGAGCCACTGCGCGTCTACCGGGTGCAGGGCCTCAAGGCCGAGCCGGGCCGGGTGCGCGGCCTGGCCGGCTTGCAAAGCCCGATGGTGGGCCGTGATGCCGAGCTCAAGACGCTTGTGCAACTTGGTGAGGCGGTTCGCGCCGGGTTGGGCCGCGCTGTGTTGATCGTCGGTGAGCCGGGTCTGGGCAAAACGCGCCTCATCACCGAGTGGAAGGCGGCTGTCGAGGCTGCCGGGCACGTGCCAGGCCCGCAGTGGGCCGAGGGACACAGCCTGTCTTACGGCCAGGGCCTGGCTTATCACCTGCTGCTGGACCTGATCCGCTCCCTGCTCGGCATCTCTGATCTGGCCGACGAGCCGGAAGCCAGGGCGACGCTGCTGTCGTTTACCACCGATCTGCTCGGCGACGCGGCGCCGGAGGTGTATCCCTACCTGGGCCATCTGCTGATGCTCAAGCTGGAAGGCGAGGCGCTGGAGCGGGTGCAGGTGCTCGACCCTCAGGCGCTCCAGGTGCAATACCTGATCGCGTTGCGCCGCTTGTTGGGAGCCATGGCTGCCCGCCGCCCTCTGGTGCTGATTCTGGAGGATCTGCACTGGGCCGATCCCTCTTCGATCGACCTGCTGAGCAAACTGCTGCCGCTGGCCTTGACGTCACCGGTGCTGTTTTGCCTCGTTTGTCGCCCCGACCGTGATGCGCCGGGCTGGAAGCTAGTGACCGCTGCCCGTGAAATCCTGGGCGGGGTCCTGACCGAGATCACCCTCACCGCTCTGTCGGAGGCCGATAGCCGGCGGCTGGTGGCCAACCTGCTGGAGATCGAGGCGCTGCCGGAGCGGATGCGGGCCCTCATTCTCAAAAAGGCCGAGGGCAATCCGTTCTTTGTGGAAGAGGTGATCCGCATGTTGATTGACCGGGGCGCGATCGTCCGCCGCGATGGAGGCTGGGTCGCCGGTGCCGAGATCGAGGCGGTGGACATCCCCGACAACCTGCATGGTTTGCTTCTGGCGCGCATCGATCGCCTGCCCGACGAAGCCAAACACGCCCTGCGGGTGGCAGCAGTGATCGGCCGTCAATTCCCGGTCAAGGTGCTGGAGTATGTGCTAGAGGGGAGGGCGGCACGATGACGGTCATGGCCCAGCTCGGCACGCTAGAGTCGGCCGGGCTCATCCGCCTGGCACAGGTGGAACCGGACCTGGAGTACCTGTTCCGCCATTCGCTGGTACAGGAGGCGGCCTATAGCTCGCTGCTGGCCTCTGACCGAAAGTGGCTGCACCGTGCCGTCGGCGAGGCTGTGGAGGTTTTGTACTCCGACCGGCTGGACGAATATGCCGCTATGCTGGCCCGCCATTTTGAGCAGGCCGGCGACGATCAGCGCGCGCTCCACTATTTCATCCGCGCTGCCGACACGGCTCTGGCTTGCTACGCCAATCAGGAAGCCGAAAGTCAGTACCGCAGCGCACTGGCCCTGAGCTGCTCCCCGGCCCAACAGGCGATGCTCCTTTCCGGGCTGGGTGAGGCGCTCTTCCGGCAGAGTCGCTACACCGAGGCCATCGAGGTCTGGGGGCAGGGAATTGACCTGTACCGGACCCTGGGCGCTATGGATGGCGTGGCCCGGCTGTATGCCCGCTCGGCGCGTGCGGCCTGGCACGCCGGTGACACGCCGCAGGGATTGCGGCTATGCCAGGAAGGGCTGGCGGTGGTGAACGGCACGCCGGAAAGCCCCGACCTGGCCCGCCTGGTGCACGAAGCGGCCCGCGCCTGTCATTTCAACGGGCTGCCGGAACAGGCTTTTGCTTTCTGCCGTCAGGCGCTGGGTATGGCCGAACGTCTGGGGGCGGTGGACGTCCAGGCTGATGCGCTGACAACGCTGGCCCTTCTGCCCGATCAACCGGCTGAGGAGGTGTTGGCGGCCCTGAACAAGGCGGTAGAGCTAGCCGAAGCGGCCGGGCTGCTGGAAATCGCCGTCCGTGCCCATCACAACCTGAGCACGGCAGAGAAGGGGATGCTCGGAGATTTTCAGGCAGCGCGCCGGCATCTGGAACGAGCCATTGAGCTGGCCCGGTATAGAGGGGTGGCCCAGGAAGAGCTGTTCTCGCGGCTCAACCTTGCCGGCATCATGCTCGGTCTGGGTGAGCTGGAAGCTGTCGAGAAAGAGATCCAGGAGCTTGAGCGCCTGGCCGGTACTTTGGCCGATCCAGGGGTAAAGTCGCTGATGTTGCCCGCCATCCGTGCCCATCTCTTTGGCTACCGGGGGGAGTGGGCAAAGGCCATTTCACTGTTGCGCAACTGTGCGTCCGATGCACGCAGCAAAGGAGATCTCCAATACCTGTTCGCCGCGTCCCTCTCTCTGGTGTGGGCCTGGTTGGAACTGGCCCTTGAAGGAACCTCTCCCGATTGGCAGGAAGTAGAAGCCACCCTGATGGAAGCCAGCAAGCTGGCCGAGCGGGGGGTGGGTGACCGGGTCACGCTGCGTTGCCAGTGGAGCATCGCCTGCACCCGGCAGCAGCGATTGGACGATGCCCGTCGCTTGTTGGTCGAAGCGCGGGAACTGGCCCGTTTGCAACCGGGTGCCGGGAGTGAGCTGAGCCTGGCCGGGGCTGAGGCGGAACTGGCTATGGCCGAGAGACGGTGGCCCGAGGCCTTGACCGCCTTTGAAACGGCAGTCAACAACAGCCTGCGGCTGGGGATGCGGTGGCAGAGCGCCCGCCTCCTTCAGAGGTGGGCAGAAGCGCATATCGTCCAAGGCAAGCCCTCCGACCTGGAACGTGCCCAGGCTCTGCTGCGCGAAGCACGGACCGGTTTTCGGGAAATGGGCGCAACACACTATCAGGCAATAGTGGAAGACCGGCTGCGCGATTTGCGGGCGCAGACCTTTGCCCAGGCCCTCGCTTTCGAGAAGGCCAGCCAGGAGCTGGCTGTGGCATGGCGCATTCAAGAGGGACTTTTGCCCGAGGCGGTGCCCCATATCCCCGGCTGGCAACTGGCAGCGGTGTTGGAACCGGCGCGAGAGACCTCTGGTGATTTCTACGACTTTATCCCGCTGCCCGACGGCCGGTGGGGGATCGTGATTGCCGATGTGGCCGACAAAGGAGCCGGTGCGGCGCTGTACATGGCCCTCAGCCGGACCCTCATCCGCACCTATGCGGCGCAATACCCGACGCAGCCGGCACCGGCCCTCGCCGCAGCCAACCGGCGTATCCTGGCCGAGACGCACACCGACATGTTCGTCACCGTCTTTTATGCCGTGCTCGATCCTGCCGATAGCACGCTGACCTACTGCAATGCCGGCCACAATCCTCCGTTTCTCGTCGGCGGTTCAGGAACACAAAAGCTGGACAGGACCGGCATGGCCCTGGGGGTGGTCGAGGAGGGGGTCTGGGAGCAGAACGTTATCAGATTAGCCCCTGGCGACCTGCTGGTGCTCTATACCGATGGCGTGACCGATGCCCAGGGGGCAGATGGGGTGGCCTTCGGCCCGGAACGGCTGCTGGCGGCGATCCAGGCTAATCTGGGGCGCTCGGCTCAGGAGGTCCAGACCGGCCTGCTGGATGCGATCCGAGCCTTTGTCGGCAGCGCGCCTCAGTTCGACGACTTGACGCTGCTGGTCATAACCAGGCGAGAGTAGGGACGAACGGCCCTTACTCGTAGCGCAGCGCATCCAACGGCGCCAGCCGCGCAGCCCGAGCAGCGGGGTACAGCCCGGCCAGCAGCCCCACCAGCGTGGCAAAAGCCAGCGCCCCGGCCACCAGCCACCATGACGTGAGGAAAAAGGTCCCTGTTACCTTCACATCCTGCCACTCCAGGATGGCCAGGATCAGCCGATTGAGGCCCTTGCCCAACAGCCAGCCCAAGATCGCGCCGATGATCCCTCCCAGCAGACCGATAAGCGATGCTTCCATCACAAACAGCGCCCGGATTTGGCCTGGTGAAGCTCCAATGGCCTTGAGGATGCCGATCTCCTTGGTCCGTTCATGGACGGCCATGATCATCGTGTTGGCGATGCCGATGCTGGCCACCAGCAGCGCCAGCCCACCCACCGAACCGAGCATCGTTTTGAGGATGATCATCCCCCGGTTGACCATGTCCAACATCATTTTCAGCGATTCAACTTCATAGCCCTGGCTGCTCAGCCAGCTCACGATCTGGGTCGCGTCGTTCAGGGACCTGGCCTGGACGTGAACCGCGTCGTAGCCGCGATGGGCCAGATAGTCCGGGTCGTTGTACCACCATTTGAGCATCTCCAGCTTGTCAGGCAGGGCCAGCGCCACATTCCCCCAGCGTGGCTCGGTGATGCCGCTGATCCGCAACGGGAAAGTCTGCGACTCACCGCGCGGCGCATAGAGGACCAGTTCGACCTCCTGCCCGATTAACCCGGCCAGGTCCTCGCGCCTGTAGCCCAGCGGTTCCAGGAGGGCCTCGGTGACTACCAGGCCGCCGCCGCTTTCCGGCGGCTTTTCCTCGCCGGCCAGCAGTTGAGGCCCCGTCTCGAACGGACCAGGAACAGACGATGGACCGGCTTCCCACGGGTCGGCCCGTACCTCCTGACCGTTCAGCCGCAGGGCCATGCGCACACCGGTGGGCAGGCGCAGCATCGGCGTCACCTTGACTACGTCGTCCCGGCTCTCCATCTCGCGTACCAGTTCTGGCGTCAGCAGCTTGATCCGAGGTGTCTGGCCAAAGATGCCATACCCGCCCACATCCTCGGTCACGGGGTATATTTGTAACGTCTCCAGGCCAACGCTGTCAAAGGTATTGCGCATTTCCTGCTGCACGCCGTTGCCCAGCGAGACCATGGTGACGATGGTCAAGATGCCGACGACGACGCCGATCGTCGTCAGGGCGGTGCGGGCCTTGTGGCGGCTTAGGTTACTGAAAGCAGACTTGGAGATGTCGCGGAATTTCATGTCGGTCTAGTGCCCACCACCCGGCCATCCCGCAACTGGACTATCCGGTCGGCAAAGGCCGCGGCTTCGGGGTTATGGGTCACCAGCAGCAGGGTCACCCCCTGGTCGCGGTTCAGGCCGCGCAACAGGGCCATGATCTCGGCGCCGGTGGCGCTGTCTATGTTGCCGGTCGGCTCGTCGGCCAGGATGATGGCCGGGCGACCTACCAGAGCGCGGGCAATCGCCACCCGCTGCTGCTCGCCGCCGGAGAGCTGGGTGGGGCGATGATCCAGCCGCTCCCCCAGTCCAACCTGGACCAGCAGATCCCTGGCCCGCCTCAGGCGCTCCCGTTCGGGCACGCCGACAAACATCAACGGCAGGGCCACGTTCTCTATGGCGGTCAGGCGGGGCAGCAGGTGAAAGCTCTGAAAGACAAAGCCCACCCGCCGCCGGCGGTGCTCCGTCAGGGCTTTTTCTTTGCTGACGCTCAGCTCCACGCCATCCACCCACAGCTCACCGTCGGTGGGCCGGTCCAGCCCGCCGACCAGGTTCAGGAATGTGGATTTGCCCGAACCCGACGGCCCAACCAACGCCACGAACTGCCCCCTGGGCACCTCCAGGTTTACGCCGCGCAACGCTTCCACCGTCGTCTCACCGACCCGGAAAGTGCGGACCAGGTTCTTGGCCCAGATGGCAAGTTCGGTTGGCTGAATCAATTGTGCCCTCACGTTTGACGCTTGACGTTTGACGTTTGACGCTTGACGTTTGACGCTTGACGTTTGACGTTTGACGCTTGACGCTTGCCGTTTTACTTCAGCGATTCTGCCACCTTTAGCGCCTCGTCCAGGCTGATCTTGCCGGCAACGATCACCACCCCGTCGTTCTCCGTCCAGTAGAGGAAGGTATTGCCGTGGGCCTCGTCGGTGATGGCTGTGGCATTCTGGCCGCGGACGGTGACGCCCTGCGATTGTCCCACGGGCAGAGAGTCGGTCCACGACGGCCCCTGGATGATGCTCACTGCCACCTGTGGCGCGCGCTCGTAGTACAGAATGATCGATCCATCCGTTTTGAGCACGTCTACCAGGGGAGCGCCTTCGGGCAGGTATTCAGGTACCAGGAGCGGGAATCCGGCCTGTGCCTTTGCCTCTTCCAGGCTCAGGTGCACCGTTTGCTGAGCCTCGATATCAACGACCTGAGCGCCTTCCGGCACCTGGAAGACAAACAGATCGTCCGCCAGGCCGGAGTTCAGCTCAAAGCTCTGGACCTCCATGCCGCCCCGGCCCAAGTTGCCTGCCTCGTAGGTGGCTTTGAGGACGAACCACTGTTCCTTGTCCACCCAGAGCGTGGCCGTGCCGTTGCCGGGAAAGAGTTGCTTCTTGGTGCCCTCTTTGGGGCTCAGGGTGAGCTTATAAGCTTCTCGGCCGGCGACGGCCTCTTCTCCCACCAGCTCTGCATTGCTGGCGTCTAGCATCTCCTGGATCATGTGTTGGAGTTCGTTGAGCATTTCTTGGGGCAGTGGGGTATCAATCTCGGCCACCGCCCCGACCGTGACCCGGTTGCGTGCCGGTTCATAGAGCCATCCCTGCTGGCCGTTGCTGACCATGACCATTCCGGCGTAGCGGGGATCTGACGTCTCGATCACGACGGCTCGGATTTGATTGGGCGATTTTTCCCAGACCTCGACCGTTGCCGACATCTGGATGCTCTGAAAGTCTACGTGGCCTGTGACCACAGCGTGGGCGTCGCGTGTCTTCTCGGCCGTCTCTCGTACCTTGGCGACGATCTGCTCGGCGGTGATTTTCTGCCCACAGCCGGCCAGGCTCAGACTCAGAACCACCAACAGACTGAACGCAACCCAAATTTTCCCCCTCATCATCTCCCTCCTAATTCCATATTCCCATTTCGGGTTTTGCATTGCGTTCAGTATACCACCCAAAATTTTCCCCAGTATGACAGGACTATTATCGCCAAATTAACGCCCATCCCCCCCCCCATTTTACCCATCGCTCATGTCTAGCATCGTGTAGTTGCTGAGTCATAGAATGATGCTCAAAGGTTCAACCTGGCGTCCTTGGGCGTCGTTTGG
>FWPV01001857.1_pt1 | contig 54738 bp, 42 predicted proteins | sample 2228371 | NCBI WGS metagenome assembly FWPV01 (sample SAMEA103939776, study PRJEB20133) | metagenome
AGCACGCCACGACTGGGGGTATACACCGATCTACGACCTCCGGCGGTGCTTCGCCGAGTACCTGGTCCCCACCATCAAGGCACGCTACGCCTGAGTCCGCTACCCCTCGGGAATCGCTCGCTGGCTGGCGGCCTTCGGGCGGACAAACCTGTTGGGACGTCCCTCCTCCCACGGCCGGTAGGTTCGACAGAAGGCGATCCGTTCCGCGAGCGTCGGATGACTGTAGCGCCAGAAACGCACGAAGGGGTGGGGGTCGGGGAGCACCTTGGAATCTTCGGCCAGCTTGACGAAGGCGCGAGCTCCCGCGTTGCCGTTGCGGGTCATTTCCAACGCGTAGATGTCGGCGTGGTGCTCGATGGTGCGGGACAGGGCGTTGATGGCCGGGGTCAGGAGGAAGAACACCGCACTCACGACGAGCAAGAGGAGGGGGATGGCAGCCGGGTCGTGGGGGTGTGCGAACCCCCACCGTCGCCCCCAACGGGCCGTGGCGCTTTCCACCAGGCGCTGGCTTGCCCACAGGACCGGCAGGAGGAGGACCAGGAAGACACCCACGCCGAGCCACACGTGGTGCATGGCGTAGTGCCCCATTTCGTGAGCCATGACGAAGAGGAGTTCGTCACGGTCGAGCTTGGCGATGGTGGTGTCCCAGAGGACGATCCGCTTGGTGGGGCCGAGACCGTTGACATAGGCGTTCATGGTCTTGGTCTGTTTCGACTTGTCCACCTGGTACACGCGCCCGCCTAAGATTCCTGCCCGCTCGGCAAGGTCCAGGATTTCGGTGCGCAACTCCTCGTTTTCGAGGGGCTTGAACTCGTTGAACACGGGATCGAGGAGGACCGGCGCGACCAGCATGAGCGCCAGCATGATGGGCACGGCGCCGAGCCAGAGGGCGAACCACCAGCGGCGAACCTTGCGCACCCCCACCAGGGCCAGGGCAGCGAGGGGCGATCCCAGCACCACGCCGAGGAGGAGGCCCTTGCCCTGGTCGAGGAGCCAGGCAGCCAGGCTCTGATCGGACAGCTCGAAGCGGTGCGGCACCACGTAGCCGGACACGAAGTCGAGCGGCAGCGAGAGCACGGTGATGGCCGCCGCCAGCAGGGCGTAGGCGAGCATCCCGGCGACGAATTCCCGCCGCGAAAGGCGCCGCGCCACGTCCCGCGCCCGGCGCGAGATCCCGAAGGCGAGGAGCGAGACCAGCACGAGTAAGCCGTACAAGGCACCAGCAAAGTACAGGACGTCCACGGCACGCTGGTGCTGCCGCATGGCATCGGTCACCTTCACCTGCGGGATCTCGGCGTCGTCCACCGCCGCCGCGGCCTCGCCGCTCGCTGCCACGGGGGGCGCTGCGGCCGCCGGAGCGGCGGCGGTCCAGCAGGGCCAGGTCGCGGCGACCAGACACAGGACCAGGGTTCGTGGCACCATGGGCGTACCCTCCCGGGCGACCGGCGTGGTCGTCGAGGGATTCTACGCGTCTTTCCCGGGCATGTTCTCTTCGCCGAAGGGAGAACCGGCCGCGCTCGCGGGCGACGGCGAAGCGCTACACTTGAGGGTCTTGAGGGGAGCGGGCGGAGGACCGTGAGCGACGGGGTCGGGCGCGTCGATATCCTCGGTGTCACCGTCAGTGCCGTGACGATGGAGGACGTGCTGGCTGCCATGGGACAGTGGATCGTCGCGCGGGCTCGCCAGTACGTCTGCGTGGTCCCGGCCCACACGGTGATGGACTGCCACGCCGATCCGACCCTGCGGCGGATCGTCAACGCCGCCGGGCTCGTGGTCCCCGACGGCATGGGGCTCGTCTGGCTCTTGCGCTGGCGCGGCCATCGCCGGACCGAACGGGTCTACGGACCGGACCTCCTCGCGGCAGCCTGCCAGCGCTCGGGTTCCACCGGCTGGCGGCACTTCTTCTGCGGTGGTGCCCCCGGCGTGGCCGAACGACTCGCCCAGCGGTTGCAGCAGCGCTTCCCTACCCTGGCGGTGGTCGGTACCGCCGCGCCTCCGTTCCGGGCCCTCTCGCCGGAGGAAGACCGTGACCTCGTCGCTGCCATCAATGCCACCGAGCCCGACATCGTCTGGGTCGGTCTCGGTTCCCCCAAGCAGGAGCGCTGGATGGGCGAGCACCTTGGCCACGTCGAGGCACCGGTCATGGTGGGGGTGGGTGCGGCCTTCGACTTCCTCTCGGGGGCGAAACGGCAGGCGCCTCGCTGGGTGCAACGAGCAGGGTTCGAATGGCTCTTCCGCTGGGCCTGCGAGCCGCGGCGGCTGTCGCCCCGCTACCTCCGCTACCCCCTGTTCGCCATGCTGGTGCTACGCCAGCTCCTCAAGGTGCGGCGCTTCCCCGCCGCGTGAAGACGAGCCAAGCGAACGTCTCGCCCCTGTGCGAGAATGCTCCGGGGTTCACGGTGGCACGAGAACGAGAGAATGGCCTTTTGGCTCGTGGGGAGAAGGGACGCGTCGCCCAAGCTGCGTTTCGCGTCCTCTTCGTGGCGTTTGTCGTCGCGGTCGCCGCCTTCCAGCGGGATTTCGCGCGGTTGGCGCTTCGTACGTTCGAGGTCCCGCTCTTTGCCGGCGAGCTCACCATGGGACTCCTGCTGCTCCTCGCTTCGGTCGCCGCCTGGCGCCGCCGGCAGTGGCCCGTTCCCCGCGACAGCTTCACGGTCCTCCTCGCGGTCTACCTGGCGCTCGGCGCTGGGTTCACCGTGCACGGCCTGGTGCTCGGGTTCGGGCTCGCAGCGCTGCGCGACGCGGCCCTCGTCACCTACGCGCTGTGCGCCCTCTTCGCCACGGCCTTCGTGCACGCAGGCGGCCAGCTGACAACCCTCGTCCGCGCCCTGGTCGTCGGCGCCACGGCCGGATCGGTGGTGTGGATCGCCCGTTTCCTCCTCCGCCCTTCGCTGATCGACGGCCACGGCGTGCCCGCCTTTGCGGGTATCGTGGCCTGGCTCGGTATCCTCGGCGCCCTGCTCGGCCACCGCTGGTCCCCCTGGTGGCGGACCCTCGCCCGCGTCGCTGCTGTGGCCGTGGGCAGTTTCGTCGTGTGGCTCTCCGCCTACCGAACCATGCTCGCCGTGGTGGCGGCGACAGCCGTGGTCGTGCTCCTCGCCGGCAGCTGGGGAGGCCGCCGTCTGCGCCGGCAGTGGCTGTGCGGCCTGGTCGGCTGGGCACTGGTGATGGGCAGCGTCACCGTGTTGCTGCGCTGGGCCCTACCCCCACCGGCAGCGCCAGTGGTCATCCATGGACCGGTCCCCCTCGCCCACGCCGTCGCCACCGTGGCACGGCGCTGGCTCGGGGGGATCGCCCAGGAGACCGTCAGCGGGACCGTGAGGACCGTCGACGGGAGGGTGGTTCGCCGCACCGGACCGGCAACCGGAAGTCTGGGCAGCAGCGCCTCGTTCCGCATCCAGGCGTGGGGCAACGCCATCACCCGGATCCGTCGCCAGCCCCTCGCGGGCATCGGGTTCGGACCGCCGGCGGCGCTCTTCCCGGATTTCCACTGCCAGATCGCCCACTCGCCCCTTTCCAACTGTGGCAACGCCCACAACACCTACCTCACCATTGCCATGCGCATGGGCGTGCCGGTCTTCGCCCTCTTTGCAGCCATCAACGTGGTGGCCGTGGCCCGCGCCGTCCGGACTGCGCGCGACCTCCCCGCCGAGCCGCCGACGCGAACCGTGCTCCTTACGTCCTACGCGAGCCTCGCCGTCTATGGCGGCACGAGCCTCCTCCTGGAGAGCCCGTACCTCGCCGCCCTGTTCTGGTCGGTCATGGGAGCGCTGGGGGCCGTGGGGGATCTGTCCCCGGTCGGCTCCGGGTTCCCTGCCCGCCACGTGAGCCGTGCGTCGGAGCGGCCAACGTGCACGTGAAACCCTTGACCTCGGCCGCCTTCTGGGAGAACCGCCACGAGGCGTCCAGCCACGACTACACCTGGCCGCGGCCAGATCGGTATTTCTTGGACTGTGAACTTCATCGTGCGTTCCGGCGCCACCTACCCTTGGTACGTGGTGGCGCGCTCCTCGAAGTGGGCTGTGGTTCCTCGGTGTGGCTACCGTGCTTCGCGCGGCAGTACGACATGCGAGTGGTGGGGATCGATTTCTCACCGACCGGGCTCTTGCGGGCACGGCACAACGTTCTGGCACATGGCGTCCGCGCCAGCTTCGTTCTTGGCGACGCCTTTCAGGCCCTCGGCAAGGCTCGAGGCACGTTCGATTGCATCTTCAGCCTCGGTGTCGTCGAACACTTCGAGAACCCTCAGGTGGTCGTTGCAGCGTGGGCCGAATGGTTAGCCCCCGGCGGCCTCCTCATCACCTGGGCCCCCAACCTCGCAGGTTACGTGGTACGGCTCAGCCGGCGGCTCGATCCCGCGGTCGCCGCTTTCTACGGCCCTCTCACCCTCGAGGACCTCATCACTTCGCAGCGTCGCGCCGGCCTCAAAGTACTGGAAGCGCGCTACGCGCAGTTTGCCGATCTTACTTTGGTGAGCCTCAGGCTCCTGCCGCCGTGGTCCCGGCGATGGGTGTCCCGCGCCTTCCGCCTCGCGAGCCTCCCCCTTGTCACCCTCGGTCATCGCTGGAACGTGTTTTTCACCAGCCGGCGGTGGTGCGCTGGCGTGCTCACGGTGAGCCGACGAGAGCTTCAGTGACCTCGCGCCGCCACTGTCCGGTACACGGCCTCAGTGGCCGCGACCACTGCCCCCCACGAGGGTCGCTGCGCAGCTCGCTGGCGGCCCGCCTCACCCAGGCGGTACCGGACGGCCGGATCCGCAAGGAGCTCCCCCATGGCGACGGCGAGAGCCGTCGAATCATCGGCCGCGAAGAGACGTCCATCGATACCGTCGCGGACGATGGCCCGATGGGGAGCAATGTCACTCGCCAGGCAGCACAGCCCATACTGTCTGGCTTCGAGCAGGACTATCGGCATTCCCTCGATACGGGATGGCAAGACGAACAGAGCCGCGTTGCTGAAGAGTTCCTCCTTGAGAGGACCAGTAACGAACCCGGTGAAGATGATCGTGGGATCGTCTCCGGCGAGCTTCCGGAGCGTCGCGACATGCTCCTCCGTGGCGTTGAACCCGCCAGCCACTACGAGCTTGACGTGCGTGCCGTCGCCTCGCGGCTGGTCCAGCGCACGGAACGCCTGGACGAGGCAGTCCACCCGCTTTTCCGGCGATAGCCGACCCACGAACAACACATAGTCGTCTCCCTTGAGGCCCCATCGCTCGGTAATATCATGGGGGCGACGCCGCTCCACGGGATCGCTGCCGTTGGGAATGAAGACCGCCTCGCAGCCGTAACGTTCTCGGAAGTACTGCTGCAGCTCCTGGGACACGACAATGAGGCGGTGCGCCGACAGGACCGTGGCCCGTTCCCCGGCTCGCAAGCAACAACGGGCGAACCATCCCCACTTCTCCGCCTGCCAGTCGAGGCGGTGAACCGTGCACACGACCCTCCTGCCAGACAGACGCGGCAGGAAGGAAAAGGCCCCTGGCCCAATGCAATGGTAGTGGATGAGTTCGAAGCGGCGAAACGTTGCATCGACCGAGGACAGCAGCGTGTGCACCGAGGCGTCGAGGTGTTTCGAGCGGACCGTCGGCAACCGGCGCAGGCGGATACCCCCGAGCTCTCGAAGGCCCGGTGGGGTGTAGCTGGGCCGAACGTACGCTGTCACCTCGTGGCCGGCAGCGACCAATCCGCGACCGAGCCGTTCGACGTGGTGCTCCACGCCGGTCCAGGGAGTTGGGAGCCCCTTCAGTCCGATAAATGCAACTCTCATGGGCGGCCGTGCCACAAGCGGTTCAGGTGCGCCTCCAAGATCCAACGACTAGCCGAGAGCGGGTTGGCTCGCAGGTGCGGGCTTACCGTGCCGATCATCCAGCAGTTCTTGGGACACGTTCGCACCATTTCCCGGATCTGGCCAGCACGAGCTGAATTCCAGATCGAGGAGAAATCCGCTGTGTGAAGGTTGCCCAGGCTCTCGTACCAGACGGACCGCTCCATGCCGTTGCACGGGAGCACCTCGCCACGCGGGTCGAGAAAGAACACGCCGCGGGCGGCGGCACACGGCAGGAGCCGTGGATTGCCTCGAAGGTAGTTGACGATCCCGTGGTTGAAGTAGGCTCGAAACCAATCCTTGACGTGCCACGAACGCAAGAGTTCGCTGATGAGCTCGTTGATCGCAGCAATCACCGCGTCAGGGCTGGCGATGCGGTTGTCCGTCTTGTGGAAGTAGTCGGCATTGTGCACCGCGGCCGTGGCAAACTCCCAGCCCATGCCACGGGCGAGCCGGTACAGGTGAGGCACGTCGGCGGCGTTCTCGTCCGAAATGGTGACCGAGAACCCGATGTCGCGGTGGCGGTACTTCGTCAGTTCGAGCAAGGTGCGCAGCCCCCGATCGAACGAGTCCTTCATGCCGCGAAGCCGATCGCTCGCCGCTGGGAGTCCTTCCAGAGACACGCGAATGCCCAGTTTCGGGAACTGCTGGGCGAACCGCACTACCGCGTCGCAGTCGTAGCCGTTGGTGGACACGACGACTCGGCGGCTCTTTCGAAACAGGACGGCCAGGATCTCGGCCAGGTCTTCCCGCATCGTCGGTTCGCCGCCAGTGACGTTGCAGAAGGAGAGACGAGGGAGCTTCTCCAGGAGCGAGGGCGCAAACTCCTCCGCCATCTCGCTGGGATACTTCCAGGTGTGGCAGCGCTGGCAACCGCTCGGGCAGCGATAGGTGACGATGACCGCTGCTTCCACTGCTATCGCCCTCCCAGAACCTGCGTGTATAGGCCGAGAAGGCCTTCCACGTATGCCTTCTTGCCGTACACCTTTTCGACGAGTCGGCGTCCAGCCTTTCCCATATCGTTCCCCCGGGGGGGGTCGCGCAGTAGGTCGAGCATGGCCCGACGCAAATCCTCGCTGGAGCCAGGGGTAAAGGTCAAGCCAGTCTCGCCATCGCGCACCAGTTCCGGGAGACCGCCGATGCGCGACGCAATGACGGGCCTTGCCAGGGCAAACGCCTCGAGGACGCTGCGGGGTGCGTTCTCATACCACAACGAAGGCACGACGGCGACCCGTGCACGGGCCACCACCGCCAGGGTTTCGAGAAGCGGGAGCTGTCCGAGGAAGTGGACGTGAGAAAGTCCCAAGGCCGCAGCCATTGCCCGCAACTTCGGCCCGGCCGGCCCATCGCCGACGACGCTGCACGGGACGGACAGCCCGGACATGGCCTCGAGCAGCGTCGTTACACCCTTCTCCTCGGTGAGACGACCAAAGTAGACGACCCCCTCCCCGGGCGAGTCAGGAGGCGGCCGCAGTACGGCCACGTCCACGGCGTTGGGCAGGTAGCGCACCTCGCCCGCAAATCCCAAGTCTGCTAACTTGTTGCAAAGGAACCGGCTCGGTGAGATGAAACACGACACGTGGCTGTAGCTGCGTAGCAGCCGATGGTGGAGGAACATCTCCGCAGTGGCGAGCAGACTCTTGGCCAGGGACCCCTTGCAACAGCGGTGCATCGCGCAGCGGTGGTAGCGGCCACCGGCGCACGCCTGGCACGGTCGGCCCGCGCGATAGAGCGTGTAGACCGGGCAGACCAGTTTGTAGTCGTGGAGGGTCATCACCGCCGGAACGCCGCGCTCGTGGATCGGCCCGAGAATCGACGGCGACAGCTGGTGATAGATGTTGTGCAGGTGGACGATGTCGGGCGTCTCCACAGCCAGTGCCTGGCGCATCACGCCCTGCGCCTCCCGCGACCAGAGCAGACGCGCACCGGCCCGAAGCGTCGACCCCAGTGATCCGGAACCCGCGAAGTCTACCTGGCTGACGAGGTAGACCCGGTTGGCCAGCGCGACGTTCCGCGGCGAGGCCATGCCCAAGAACGCCACTTTGTGGCCCCGTTCCTCGAGCCAGCGGGCTGTGTCGAACAGACACGCTTCGCTACCGCCGTTCAAGAAGAGGAACTTGTTGACCATCAGAATCTTCATGGCAATGGCCCGGCGATCGAGGCAGCGAGCGCGTCTCGCATCGCCCTCGCCACCTCGCCGCGAAGACGCGCCACGGCAGGGCGGATCCTTTCCGCCACAATGGACGGCCCCTGGCGCAGAAGGATCTCGAGGAGGGGCGTCAGACGCTCGCCAGTAGCATCGCTGATGGGGACCGAGAACTCATCGAGGCCAAGCATCGCCATGATGCCAGTCGTCTTGGGCTGATAGGCGATCGCCACGAACGGTCTCCCGGCCAGGCAGGCAAATACCGCGGAATGGAAGCGAGTGGCGAGCAGCACGTCCACCGACGCCACGAGCTGCACGAGGCTCGCGGGGGACGCATCTTCCGCGAGGTTTGCCAGGGAGATGCATGCACCTGGCAGCGTCTCCGCGAGGCGGCAGACGAGCTCGCGCGACACGATCCTGTCGTCCTCGAAGCGACCAGGCCCGCGCGAGTGGGGGATGACAAGGATCGAGCCACCGTGACTTGCGTGAAACCAACGACAGGCAGCGACCAGGCCCTCCAGATACGTCGTCCGTCTCGCGTCTCGATCTGCTCGGCTGCGACACTCCGGGAACGCCCACTCACGTACCGTGACACCGAGGAGCGGCCGCGGGCTGGTGTGGGCAGTGGCAACAGCTCTGCCGCAGTCAACCTCGAAGGCGAAAGCAAGGTCGGGACTCAGCGCGAAGCGACCAGCGACGACCTCCCTGCCACAGAGGCTGTGGAGCAAGGCCAGGGACTCCTGCTCACGGGCCAAGACGCGAGTGACGCTCGAATGGCTCAGAAGCCTCCAGAGGGCGCGACGGGCCATGCGGTTGGCGAAGGGACCGAACGACTGCGGCGCAAACAGCACAGGCGTGCCGAGCCGCTGGGCTAGGCGCACGTGGGCGTATGCCTGCCAGAACATCGGCCCAGGCAGCACGCGCCGGTTCGAGAAAAAGTAGCCACCTCCCGAGGAGAGCACAAGGTCGGCACGCTTCAAGGCGTGCACCAGCCGGCGCTTGGCATGGAGCGCCAGGAGGTTGCCTACGGACCCCGACACCTTCTCGCCCAGGGAGGGGAAGAGTGACGGAGCCGGCAGGAGCGGTGGTGCGACCTCGGCGTGGAGTTGCCGGTAGAACTCACGATCCACACCAGGCGTCCGCGACGTGATGACGAACTCCACCTCACCCAGGACGTGGCGGACAAGGGCAATTTCCGCCGCGACGATCGCCGCATCGCCAGCGTTCAGGAGCGAGTGCGTGTTGAGGATGACGACCTTCAAGGGTCCACCGCCTTGCGCGCCACAACGGCGTACACCGTACCGAGACGCCGGACACCGGGGAGTCGTGCGGCCAGCCAGCCGAAACGCGAAAGAACGACCTCGCATGCGGGGCGCCGGAGCAAGGTGGACGGCAAGACAGTCGTCGCCATGAAACCGCTCATGACGATCCGCTCCACCACGAAACCCACCTGCCGGAGCGCCCGCCCGATTCGAGATGTCGACACGATGTGCTCCTGCCCGTAGTCGACAGGCTGGCCGGTCTCGGGATCGTGGAACTTCTGATGGGTCGCTGGCCGGAGGGAGCCGCGAATCGCCACGCTCCGAAGGTAGGCCAGAGGATTTGCCCTGTTGGGGTCGGAAACGATCAGGGCCCCGCCGGGACGGAGCGCCGCGAACGCCGCTCGAAGGAATGCCTCGGGGGGATGGATATGTGAAATGGCCTCCATGGCCCACATGAGGTCGTAGCGGCGTCGGCATGCAAGAAAACGCAGCACGTTGGCGGCCTCGAACTCGATCTGAAGTGCATCTCTTGCCTGTGACTGGAAGAACTCGCGTCGTGCTTCGGCCACGGCAATGCGCTCGGGCACGAGGTCGACGCCTGTCACCTCGGCGCCCAACAGCGCCGCCAGGTACGCCTCGGTGCCATAGCCGCAGCCAGCGTCGAGAAGGCGGACGGGCCGCGGCGCTTGCAGCAAACACTCCACAAGAGGCCACAGGCGCGCAACGTACGCGCGCACCGCGATGTACAGAACTCTTCCATCGGAGGTGAGGAAGTGCTTGTAGTAGCGGTGCAGTGCGTGGATGTGCGGCGCTGCCGAAGGTGCCACCGCGAGTTCGCTCTCGAGGAGTCCCCGTACCAGCTTGGCAAGCTGTTGCTGCCCGAGGCCCGTAGGCACGCCACCAGGAAGGGGTACTGCCAACGGCGCGCGCGTGCCCTGTCCCGTCACCATAGAAGTCTCACGAGCTTCAAGAGATCTTTTTGCATCTCGATGGCGTTGAAGGTGTTGGGAAAGCAGAACCCGCATTCGCGGTCGAGTAGCTCGCTCCGTCGGTAGGCGAGGTTCTCCGCGGCCCAGACAACCGCGCAGGCGTCCTTTTCACGGAGGTTACCAATGCATCGGCTTTTCTTGCAGTAATAGACCGATGCGTCGGAGCCGACCACCAGTCCAGCCAGGGCATACTGGCAGGCCAACCGCCGCCGCCGGTGATGGCCAATCATGGCCGCAAGCTCACGGTAGCGGAGCGCGTGGTGACGGAGGAGCCCGCGTTGTCGTCCGAGACGCCCCAAGAACTCGACGAGGTGTGCCCTTGCCTGTGGATCGTCGAAGACCACATCGCTGGCCATACCTAGGTTGTGGAAGCGCTCCCTGACCTCGCCAACGGTAAAGTTCACTGGAACACCGCTGCGCTGGCCCCAATCCAACAGTGCCGGCGCCTCGCGAACGTTCAGGGGCGTCAGGACGCAGTTGACCGAGAGGAAGAAACCAGGGGGGGTTCGTAACGCGTCGAGTCCCTGAATCGTCGCCATCACTCGTTCGAAGGCGCCGGGGACGCCGACAATCCGGTCGTGCGTCTCGCCGACTCCGTGGAGGGACACGCTCACGCCGAACCGCACCCGTCGACGCCGACAGGCTTCCAGGATCCGGCGGCACTGGTCCAGGCAGCGTGCCGAGGGGGTCCCATTGGTATTGAGCGTCAGGTTGCGGAGTTTCCCCAGACGCTCGAGAAGCACCTCCGCGATTTGGACGAGATCGCTGCGGAGCGTAGGTTCCCCACCGTTGAGATTCACGAACTGCAGTTCGGTAAAGAAAGGGTCGTCGAGGTAGGCTGCAAGCTCGTGTACCGTCCACTCCGGACCCAGAGTCGAGGGGTCGATGTCCCAGATACCACAGATGCGGCATCGAAAGTTGCACCGATAGGTGACGTACAGGCACATGGCCCGCGGCTTGAGGGGTCGGCGCGAGGGCCGATAGCGCAGGTTGTAGCGAAGGAAACCTGCCACCATGGGAGCCAGCCACCCGAGGCCGGCACGCACGCGAGGGACACTCACGAGGGCCACAGATCGCAGTTTACCCTTGCACGAACTACCATGTGCTCCCTGCGACCTGGGAGGCAACGCTCCGGAACTTCTGTCGCGGATCCACCGCCAATCGATGGAGGAAGGAGAGTTCGACCCGCATCAGACCACGGGTCAGCGCCTGCAGCTCCTGCATCACGGCTCGGCGAATGGTCTCGTGCAACCCCTCCTCGGCCTCGATCTCCACCTCGATGGCCCCGGCCTCGCGCTGGCGAATCCGCCAGCGGCGCACGCCAGGAACTGGGTCGATGCAGTGATAAAACGGATGGGGCGGCAGACGGCGACCACCCTGCAGGACGAGAAAGTCCTCGATGCGCCCTTCGATCCGCGACAGGAGCGGGAACGGTCGACCGCACCCGGGAGGTTCGGGACTGATGGCAGCCACGTCCCCCTGACGATACCGAACGATCGGCATGGCGAAGGAGTGGAGATTCGTCACCACCACCTCGCCGGTCTCGCCAGGTGACACGGGCTGGCCGTTCCTGAGAATCTCGACGAGGACCAGATCCGCGTTTACATGGTACCCCCTACAGTGGGGACACTCCCAGGCGATGCACCCGCCTTCCTCCGAACCGTAGATGTCCACGACCTTGCCTCCGAACTGTTCGGCAAAGAGCGTCCGAGATGCCGCATCGAGGAAGGCGGAGGTGTGGAAGACGAGCTGCGGCGCCACGTCGTGTCCAGGGTGGTCGCGCACGTGCTCGGCCAGCAGTCGGAGCGTCATCACGTAGCCAGTGAGCGCCCGAGGACGCAGTGTCTCCAGCTCGGCGACCCACTCCTCGAGCGGTCGCCAGGTCGAGATCTCGCGACGTCGAAACAGTCCCAGGGTCTCGTACCAGCGCCGCCGCGTTCGAGCTTGTCGGCGACCGACGAACGCGACCATGGTGTCGGTGGGGCGCAGGCCGTGGGCAAGGTACGCCCGAAACCACCCCATGTTCATGGCGGTTCGATCGGCCGGCAACAGGTACACGGTCAACGGCTCGCCGCTCGTGCCGCTCGACGATGACGAGGCGCACCTTCGAGGGTCTATCCCCCCTGCGAGCACCTCGTCGAGAGGGTGGCGCAACAGGTCCGCCTTCGAAACCAGCGGCAAGCGGGGAAGATCCTCCGGGCCCCGGATCTTGTCGAGACGCACCCCGGCCCGGTCCCACAGGGAGCGATAGAACGGCACGTGCTGGTACGCGTGGGCGAGCAGGCGCAGGAGCCGCCTGCGGCAGAGCTTTTCCAGGCGCTGCGGGGAGATGGACCAGGGGCCCAGTACCATGGCCATCTCCGGGAGGTTCTTCAGTCTCATTGGCCAGCTCCCGCACGTGCCACCCGGCCCCGCCACAGGTTCACGCTCAATCAAAACAAAGAGGGACGACGCTGTCAACGATTTTCTCGCCGACGGGTTGAAAGCACCTTGGAGGCTGAGAGCGTTCGAGCGTCCGGCCGGAGGCGAGAGAGACCGACTACTCGTAGAATGCGGTGCTCAGCTTGCCCAGACCCATCGCCCGGAAGACGCGCCACACAAGTCGAGGGAGATAGTAGTCCCACGGAAATCCAAAAAAACGCCGGCGCCAGCGAAGTCGAGCAAGTTGCTTGAGCGCATTGGCGACATGCGGGAATCTCAAGAACCCCGTCTCCTTCCGGTGGCCAAGAAAGCGATAGTAGTTGACGAGCCGGTACCTTTTCGGCAAGAACGGGGTTGACGGAAGCTGACCGCCCCACTGGACGGCCCAGTCCTCGGTTCGCGTGGGCGGCTTGAACCCCACGGCCACCGCCCGTTCGTACAAGGGGGTTCCTGGCCACGGCAGAAACACGCTTGGGCCATTGACCGCCACCATGCCGCCGAGGCCGTCCAGTTCGTCCATGAGATCGAGGGTGGCCCGGCGGTCAGCTTCCGACTCTCCAGGGAGTCCGATCATGAAGTTCAGGCATGGGCGAATGCCGGCATCGAGACAGAGTCGGACCGCCCCCCTGATGTCATCCACAGTGATGTCCTTCTCCAGCAGCTCCAACATACGGGGCGAGCCGGACTCCGCCCCGATGCGGATCTCCTGGCAGCCGCTCGCCGCGATCTCGGCGAGAAAGCCGGCGCCCCACTTCACGATCTCCGAGGCGCGGATGGAAACGTTCCACGGGATCCCGAGGCCCCGGACGATCTCGAGTCCCCGCTTCCGGTCCGCGAAGAAACAATCGTCCTCGATGATCACCGCGCCAACGCCGTACCTCTCCTTCAGTTCGCCGACGGCAGCGAGAACCTTTTGCGGCGAATGGGCCCTGAATGAACGACGGTTGACAAACTGGTTGTAGCAGTATGCGCAACGCCAGGGACAGCCACGACTGGTGATGATGCTGGCAACGGTCGGTGCCACCAAGCGGGAACCCATGTCCGTGTAGAAGTGGCGGTCGGAGAAAAGGTAACGACGAAGGTCGAGGAGATGCCACGCTGGTTGATAACGGTCCAGGTCGCGGAGGAACGGGCGTGGCGCTGTCCGACGGACGGTGCCGTTGTCGCGGAACGCCAGGCCACGCACCTCGCCGATGGCCGAGGGGCCGCCGCCCTTCGCCAGCACCGCCGCCACCTCGACGATGGTTTCTTCTCCCTCGCCGATCGCCACAGCGTCGACACACTCGTTCTCCAGGGTTTGCTCGGGCAGCATGGTCGGGTGAAGGCCACCCCACACCACCGGGACGTCAACGGCCCGCTTGATCGCCTGCGACGCTTCGAGGGTGGGGCGGAGGGAGGGGCCTGTGAGCGTCGAAAAGCCCACGAGAACCGGTCGCTTTTCGAGGATGCGGCGCACCAGGCGGTCATACGTGTTGCGGGTCGTCGCTTCGTGCCAGAGTTCCACCTCGAAGCCGGCAGCCTCGAGAGCGGACGCCAAGTACAGGATACCGAAGGGTGGCGCTGTGTTGTGCGCGGCCACATCCGGCTCGAGCTTGGCGAGGAGGACCGCGGGCGACATGGGGTACCGTTTCACCCTCCCCGCTGGGCAAAGCTGTCCAGGGTTGCCGCGTCCCAATCGAGGAGCACTCGCATGCCGAGGTCGGCAAGCACGGCGATGCTCGTGTCGAGGTCTTGCTTGAAGACGGGAAATTGCGAGTGCGCCTTCGCCGGGGCCGCGTAGCCACCCGGCGCGGTCGAGCTGAGGATTGTAAGGATGACGCCGCCCCCAAAGCGGCGGATGAGCTCGTGATTGAACTGGAACGATTCGCGGGTCTGCAGCCACAAGATGCCGTCGAAGAGGATGCGATCGAGTGCGACGTTAAGGATGTAGTCCTCGTCGGAAACTCTGTGGCGCTGAATGATCGCGGCATCGGCAAACCGGCCTTTCACCCTTGGTGTGCCGATGATGGAAAGCCCACGGCCGTTCCTCTTCTTGAGGTATCGATCGAAGAGGCAGAGGAACACCTCCTCCTGGCGCCAATCGTGCAGTCCTTTGAGAAAAGCCCCGGCAAGATGGGGGATCCCTGCCTCAAGCGCATGCTCCATGGAATCGAGGCGAAATGCTTGATTGGACTTGGGGCCGTGGCTCCAATGAAGCCGCTCGTACTGGTCGGGATCGAACGTCTCTTGCCAAACGAGGAAACAGTCGAGACCGCGGTCGCGAAGACGCGCCAGGCTCGCCACGTCGAGGGGAGGAATGTTGGTCGTCAGCATGCCGCGGCCGTGACGGTCGAGGATCTTTCGGGCTACGTCGAAATACGGCAGCACCAGATCGACGACGAAGCGTTGGTCCTCGAGAGCAAAGTCATGCGTGTGCAGGTAAAGCTCGGGATCCTGGCTGGAGACGAGTTCGATACTTCGAAACCCGAGGGAAACCAAGTGCTGGAACTCGTTCTCGAACTCCTCCAGACTCAGGCGCAGCCCGTTGCCGGTGGAGAACTCGCAGTATGCGCACCGGTTCTCGCAGACGCTCGAGAAGTAGAGGGGCGGGAGGAGGAGCACCTCGCGGTCGTGAGGGCGGCGGAGTGTCGACGCGAACTCGAGGACGGCGTTCCGATTCGCGAGGTCGCGGGTACCGTTCAACAGCGACACGAGCTCGTCGGCGTCGAGGTCCGTCCGCCACGCCTTGTGCAGCAGATCACGGAACTGGCTCGCTCCCAGCGGCTGCCGGGCGCCGACCTGGCGAGCAAGTGGGAGGATTTCGGCGATCGAGCGACTGAACATCGGTTCATCCCAGCAGATTGGCGCACGATTGTCAAGAAAGCGCTTTCCGGTTGCAGGAACAACGTTGCCCGTTCCTCCGAAGAAGCCAAAGGGAGCAGCTCGGGCGAGCGACCATCGACCCCGATCGGGCTCCTACCTGAGCGACCGCCCGTACCCCCGCGTACCTGGCTCGCCACGGGCCCGCGTTCCCCGGATGGCTTCTCCACGTCGACTCGCAGCCAACGTGATCAGCATGCCCCATAGCGGGGCCACGCGGAAGTCGTAGATCTCCGGGGAAGCGACGCTCCACAGCAGGTAGGTCGCCAGACCCACGGCCAGCACCACCGCGGGCCAGCGCTCGCCGGCATGGCGGCGCCCCACGTCCCGGCAGGCCCAACCGAGAATGGCGAGCAGACCGGCGAGGGCCGCCGCCCCCGCCAGACCCAGTTTGAACGCCAGGAAAACGTAGAAGTTGTGGATGTAGCTGGCAATGGGGACGGTGGTCCGTCGACCCTCGTCGTCCCACGACGAGTTGGGGAACTCGAAGGTGGCGCCCAGGCCATGCCCGACGAGCTTCCGCGCCACGGAGGCCAGGTGCCAACGGGCACGGATCGCCTCGAGCTCTCTGGCGCGGTAGGCCAGATTCCGGTCCCCCTGCGGCCCGAAACCGGCGCGGACGAGCTCCCCGAGCCGCCGGTTGAACTGCCGCAGGTACAGGTGCGCCACGGTGGGGAGCGCGACCACGCGCAGCTCGGCAATGGACCACACGCCTTCCCCCTCGCCCACGGCAAGGCCAACGTCGAGGCGTTGCGGGCGACCGCCCAGGGGGATCAGCATCGTGAGGGAGGAGGGGACGCCAGCGCCGAACAGGGAGACCACCGTACCCCCCTCGCTGGGCGCCCCCCCTTCGGGGACCAGGAGGAGGGATGCCCGCGCCTCGGCCGGTCCGGCGTAGACGAGGTGCACCTCGAGCCCCGCTCCTGCTGCGTCGAGCTGCCCTGCCAGCGGCAGCCAGACCTCCTCCGCTGTCGAAGCCGCCACCACCCACGGAGGTTGGGTCCCCTCCAAGCCCGCAGCGCCCGGGTACAGCACGCGCTCGCTGTGCCGGAGGGCAAGGGTGAGCACCCCCCACGCCGCCGCCACGCCACCGACGCCGAGCAGGAGCATCCCGACAAGTCGCCGCCTCTGGCGTACCATCACGAGGGCCACCCCGACCCCGCCCACGACGGCCGTCACCCACCCTCCCCGCGACATGATGCCCGCCACCAGCACCCCTGCCCCGACGAGGGCGGCCAAGGCCCACCAGGACCGATGCTCGAGCCACCAGCCGAGGAGCACCAGGAGCAGGAGCGGTGCTGCTCCAGCAAGCGAGGCGTCGTTGCGCAGCAACAGACGAAACGGTTCGAGGGGGTCGGCCCAGCCGAGGCTCGGCACGGCCAGAGAGATGCCGTGCATGGCAAGGGCGAGCGGCATCGCCGCCGCCACGCCTGCCGCCACCTGCCGCGAGAGGCTCCTGCCGCCAGCGGCAAACGCGATGGCGGCGAGGGGCAGGAGCAGCATGGCAGTGGCCTGGCTCGTCACGTAGCGGAAAGGGTTGCCGGACGTAATGCCCACGGCGATCCCCCACCCCGCCGCTCCTGCGTAGAGCGCCAAGCCCACGGACACCGGCCGTGGCCAGCGCCCCGCCCGCCACTCCCGCCCCAACCCGGCCCAGCCCCCGAAGAGCGCCGCAACGATGATGCCCAGTTGCAGCACCAGGCCAGCCTGAAAGGGGACGAACACGGCCGCGTACGGGGCGAGTACCAGCACCGCCACCGAGCAGCTCACGAGCCGCCCTCGGCTTCCCGGAAGCGACCCAGGCGGCTGCTTCACCCCCATGGCCAATCGGCCGTAATCGTTCGCCGCACGGCCCATGACTAGCGGGCGCCCTTCCCCTGGAGAACGGCAAAGAAGGTCTTGCCGAGGATGTAGAGGTCGAGCCACAAGGACCAGTTGCGGATGTAGTAGGTGTCGAGGGCCTCCTGCTCCACGAGGCTTCCGTCGCTGCGCAGGGACACTTGCCAGAGGCCGGTGAGGCCGGGCCTGACCTGGGCCCGGAGCGTCCGGAACGAGGGGGAAAACTCGGCGAGGTGGTAGTGGGGAAACGGCCGCGGGCCGACCAGCGACATGGTACCGGCGACGACACTTGCAAGCTGCGGCAACTCGTCGAGGGAGAAGCGCCGCAGCAGGTGGCCAATACCGGGGACGATGCGGGGGTCGTGGCGCAGCTTGAAATGGGTCTGCCACTCCCTCCGGGCCACCTCGTCCCTCGCCAGGTGGCTCGCCAGCAGCGCCTCGGCGTTGGCGTGCATGGTGCGGATCTTGAAGACCCGGATGCGACGGTTGCGCACGCCGACCCGTTCCTGGCAAAAGAAGGCAGGACCAGGACTTGTCATCTTGACGGCGGCGGCGGCCACCGCCACCACCGGAGCCCCCACCAGCAGGCCGAGCAGGCCGCCGACCAGGTCCATGGCCCGCTTGACGAGGCGGTTGCTCGGCCGCAGCAAGTGGTTCGTGAACTCGATGCCGAGAAAGCCGCCGAGGTCGCGCACCTCGGCCCCGCTCACCGGCATATCGGCGCCGCTGGGGAAGAGGATCACCTGGGGAAAGTGCTGGCGCAACGCATCGAGGATGGCCCCGAGCTGCGGCTCCCCAGGGCTCACCAGCAGTGCCACCCGCACCCCGCAGGCGGCGAGGGACTGGGCGTCCGCCAAGCTGCCCACCCGGAGCCCCTCGAGGGCGGGATCCGCCTCGCCGTGGCCGTCCAGGCGCAGCACCGCCGCCGGCCGGTACCCCACCGACACGGTGCTGGCAAGGGTGGCCATGAGCGGCTCGATCTGGCGCGGGCGACCCACCACGACAGCAGGTTCGCGCCACCACCACCGGGTGCCGGCGGCGCGCAGGAACGTGTGGCGAGCTAGGGGCACGGCCATGAGCGCCCCGAGCCAGGCCAGGGAGATGGTGACCCGCGAGTACTGGTGCGGGAGTTTCAGCCAGTACGTGGCCGCGACCAGCACGAGGAAGACGAAGGAGGTCCGCCCGGAAAGGCGCCGCAGGAGCTCCACCGGCCCGATCCCGAACCCGGGGTAGAGGCCGGCGTGCGCGTAGGCGAGCAGGTAGAGGGCGAGGAGAGGTACCGCCTGGAGGTAGATGCGGGGGTCCTGGTGCAACACGCGCCACCCCCACACCCAGTACGCCAGCGCCCACGCGGCAGCAAGGGCGAGGGTATCGACCACGGCCAGCAGCACCCCCCGCACCACCCTGGCCCAGCGCGGGCTGGGGGCCACCCCTGGACCTTCGAAAATCCCCGCGTGCGCGGGCAGGGCAGCGCCGGCCCCGCCATGGTCCGGGGCGGTCGGTGTCTCTACCCTTCGACCCTCTCCCTCCCTCACGATGCCAGCCTCGCAGCGGACAACCTCCCCCATCCTAGCAGCACCTGTGCTCGTGCAGGCCGGCTGCGCCACGGGCAGGCACGGCAACGGGCACCCGTGCGGGTGCCCGTTGCGCAGGGAACGGCCAGCGTGCTACTTCGTCTTTACCGGGTCCGGGGGCCGCTTTGGCAGGGCGAGGGGTTGCTCGGCCATGGCCTTCAGCACCTCCTCCACCGCCCGCTCGAGCTGCGGGTCGCGCCCGGCGATGACCGAGGCGGGATCGTTTTCCACGACGATGTCGGGCTCGACGCCGATACCCTCGATGATGTACTCGCCGTGCTCGTCGTTGGTGGCGTTGAGCGGCACGAACACCCGGCCGCCGTCGATGAGCGGCCCGCGACTGGAGATCCCCACCACACCCCCCCAGGTCCGCTTGCCGACCAGGGGACCGAGGCCAGCCTTGCGGAAGTAGTAGGGGAAGATGTCCCCATCGGAGGCCGAGGTCTCGTTGATGATGGCCACCTTGTGCGCGTGGAGCACGGTGGCCGGGTAGGTGGAGGGGAAGTCGGAGTTGAAGCCGAAGCGGGTGCCGAGCAGGCGCGTGTCGAGGCGCTCGATGATCCACTGGGAGACGTTGCCGCCACCGTTGGAGCGCACGTCGATAATCATCCCCTCCTTGCGGATCTGCGGGTAGAAAGTCTTGATGAACTCGTAGATGCCGTCGGCGCCCATGTCGGGAATGTGGATGTAGCCGACCCGACCGTTCGTCATGGCCGCCACCTTGGCCCGGTTGCCGTCCACCCACTCCTTGTAGATGAGGTTTTCCTCCGAAAAGATGGGTGTGTACGTCACCTTTCGCGCCCCGGCGACGCTGGGTACTGTGTTGAGGGTGAGGGTGACGGGGTCGGTCTTGTGGCGCAGCAGCCGGTACGGGTTGTCGTTGCCCGTGAGCTCGACCCCGTCGATGGCCAGCACGTAGTCGCCGACGCGGGCGTCCACGCCGATCTGGGTGAGCGGCGAGCGGTACTTCTCTTCCTCGTTGTCACCGGGAAAGATCTTGGCGATGCGGTAGCGTCCAGAGCTCGGGTCGAGCTCGAAGCGCGCGCCCGGCAGGCCCACCTTGGGGCGCGGCGGCAACTCGAAGTCGCCCCCTTCGATGTAGGCATGACCCACGTTCAGCTCGGCCACCATCTCGCCGAGGACGTAGTTGAGGTCGGAACGGTGGGCCACGTAGCGCACCAGCGGCCGGTACTGGTCGCCGAGGGCCTTCCAGTCGTACCCGTGCATGTTGCGGACGTAGAAGAAGTCGCGGTAGCGGCGCCAGACCTCGTTGAAGATCTCCAGCCACTCCTCGGCGGGAACCCGGTTGACGTACAACCCGGCGGTGGAAACACTCTTCTTCTCGGCGCCCTTCGGCTTAACGTCGAGGAGGTTGTAGCTCTTCCCCTGGGCCACCAGGACCTTCGAACCGTCGGCCGACACCGCGTAGTCGTCCACCTCCTCGGCCAGGGTGGAAGCCTTGCGCTCCTTCATGTCGAAAAGCTGCAGGTTCGTGTTGGCGTACGAGTCGCGGCCGTAGAAAGGCGCCCCGGACACCGTGTAGAGCAGGTACCCCTTGACGGCCGCCAGGGCCCGGAGGTTGTCGGCTTCCACCGGCACGCGGCTCACCCGCCCGGCGAGCCCCTCGAAGTCGATGCGCACCGGCTTCGTGGCGCTCGTGGGCTCGGCCTTGTCACCCCCCTTGCCGCTGGCACCCTTGGCACGTGTCGTGTCGCCACTGCTCCGGTCGCTGCCGCTTCCGGTGTCGAGGCTCACCTCATCGCTCCGTGGGCCAAAGGGATCGGCGACGTCGCGGCGCAGCGCCAGGGCAAAGATGCCGGTCGTGCGGTTGCCGGCGAAGTTCCACTCCACCGACGAGATCTGCGGCGCGAATTGGCGGTCGGAGAGGTAGAATAGGTACTGGCCTTCGGGGTCCCAGACGGGGTTGCGCTCGTCGAACATCTCGCCGGTGATCCGCCGCACTTTCCCGTCCGCCACGCTCCAGAGGTACAGGGAGCGGAAGGTGTTGGCATCGGCCATGGAAAAGGCGAGCCAGGCCCCGTCGGGGGACCAGGTGTAGTCGAAGATGCCGCCGTACAGATCGTCCGCCACCTCCACCACCTTCCGGTCGGCCACGGAAAGCACGTACAGCTTCCCGTCCTTGTCGGAAAAGGCCAGGCGCGCGCTGTCCGGCGACCACTCGGGGGCGTAGAGCATGGCGGCAAACTGGGTGGTGAGCTGCTGCGGCGCACCGTTGCCCGCCTGGTCGACGACGTAGACCTGGTCCTCGCCGCTTGCGTCGGAGATGAAGGCGATGCGGGTGCCGTCCGGCGACCAGCGGGCCCACTTGTCGTGGGCGCCCGAGGTGTTCGTCAGGTTGCGGGTCGGGCCGTGCTCGACGGGCACGGTGAAGATATCCCCCCGCGCCACGAACACCGCCCGCTCGCCCTTGGGGGAAAGGTCGAAGTCCTCGATGCGGGTGGCTGCGGCAACCCGCGAGGGGCGGGTATTGAGGCCATCGTCGGGGACGGTGATGGGAATCTTGGTGTTGCTGCCCGTGGCCACGTCGTACACCCACAACTCGCCGCCCAGCTCGTAGACGATCTGGCGCCGGTTGTCGGAGGAGGCCCAGCGGACGTCCCACTGGGTCGAATGGGTGAGCTGCGTCACCGCCTCGGTTCGGGGGTCGTACCGGTACAGGTTCAAGGTTCCGTCCCGGTCGGAGGCAAAGTAGATGGCGTCACCGAGCCACATGGGGTCGCGCTCGGTCCGCTTGGAGGGCGCGATGAGCGTGGCGCTGAAGGTGGCGAGGTCGAAGATGAAGAGATCCTGCGCCCACCCACCCTCGTACCGCTTCCAGGTACGGAAATCGCGGAACAGCGGCGAGTACACCATGCGCGTCCCGTCCGGGGAAAAGTCGCCCGCCCCCGCAGTGGGCATGGGCAGCTTGACCGGCAACCCCCCTTTGGCGCTCACCGTGTAGAGGGCCGTTTCCACCCCGCCGCCAGCATCGCGCAGGGACCGGAAGAGCACCTTCTCGCCGTCCGGCGTCCAGCCGTAGACCTGATTGTCCCACCCCCAGCGGGGAGCCAAGGGACCCCGGGCCGGGTAGAAGGTGAGCTGGGTGGGCACGCCGCCCGTGGCCGGCATGACGTAGACCTGTTCGTCGCCGTCGTACTGGCCGGTAAAGGCGATCCAGGCCCCATCGGGGGAAAACTTGGGGAACACCTCGATCCCAGGGTGGGCCGTCAAGCGGACGGCGGTGCCGCCGCTCACCGGCGCTTTCCAGAGATCGCCGGCGTAGCAAAAGACCACGCTATCTCCGTGGATATCGGGAAAACGCAGGAGCTTGGTCTCGGCCGCCGCGGGCGTCGTCGCCCAGAGCACCACCGTCGTGACGACCAGAACGCTGTGCAGGACCCAACGTCGAAACATACCCCCTCCTTCACCCTGTGTACGAACGCGGCAGCACGAGGTTTTTCTTTCCGCCGTGGTCAGAGAAAGCCGACCGTTTCCGAGCTGGGACGACGACGCCTCGGTGGCGGCGCCTCGGCGGGCACCCCCAGCGGCACGAGGGCCACGGGCCGAACGCCGGCGGGAAGGGACAGGGCTGCGGCCACCGCCGCGTCGTCGAAAGCGCCGACCCAGCACCCCGCGAGTCCCACCTCGGTGGCCGCGAGGAGCAGGTTCTCCGTGGCGGCCGCGCTGTCCTGGAGGCAGTACAGCGTGGCCCCGCGCACGCCGTAGACCCTGGCCGACTCCTCCGGCACGGCGCAGACCACCACCACCACTGGTGCGGCCGCGACGAAGTGCTGCCGGTGCGCGGCGTCGGCCAGCGCCTGCTTGAGGGCGTGGCGGCGGACCACGAAAAAGCGCCATGGCTGCAGGTTGCCCGCCGAGGGCGCCCAGCGCGCCGCTTCGAGTACGAAGGAGAGCCTGGCCTGGTCGACGGCGGCAGCCTGGAAGTGGCGGCAGGAAAATCGCCTCGAGTACACGGAATTGGCGAACACGCCGCCTGGCGCCGGAGGGTCGTCCATGCCGCATCCAGCATACCGGCGCTTCGGCCGCCTGTCATGCCACGTCGCGTGCCGCAGGTGGACGTCGACTGGCGGCAGCCCGGCGTCTCGTCCCCCCGGTCGTCGCACCGTCGTGCCGGCAATGAACAGCCGGCCGCCACGACGCTGTCATTCGACCGTGGTAAGCTGCACCCGAGGAGCGCGGATGCGTGCCGGGCGCACAGCCGTACGAGTTCTCATCGCCAGCTGCATCGTGGTCGTCCTCTCCCTGCACGTCCTCAGCTACGTGGAAGGTTCGCGGAGCGCCGGCTTGCGCATCGGCGTCGTCCTCAACGACCTCGAGCAGGGGCTGGTCTTCACCTGGGTAGCTCCCGGCAGCCCGGCGGAACGGGCCGGGATCCGGGTGGGCGATGTGGTGCGGGCGGTCAACGGCCAGCCGGTGGCAAACCTGGCTGCCTACACCGACACGGCCACGACCTTCCAGCCCCGCCAGCCCATCGCCTTCGTGCTGCACCGTGGGCCCGACACGGTCGAGGTCACGGTCGTCCCTGGCGTCCCCTTCGAGTGGCAGCCGCTCGTCGGCGATTTCCTGGCCTCCCTGGCGTTCCTGGCGCTTGCCGTGGTCGTGGTCGCGCAGCCTCGGCAGGACGTGCGAACGCGCCTCCTCTTCCTGTTTGCCGCTGCGGTGGCCGTGGAGCTTTCGCTCCCCACCGTCCCCATCGTCGGCCATCAGGGGCTCGTAACCTTTGCCACGGTGGGCTTCTACGTGCTTTCCGCCCTCGAATTCAGCCTTGAACTCCACCTGGTGAGCGTGTTGCCTGAACCCCCCGCGTGGCTGCGCCGCGTGCGGTGGTTCGTGCCGACCCTGTACGCAGTGGGGCTGGGCCTGGCCGTGGTTCTGGCCCTGCTGTACACCTGCGATTTCCACGACTGGCCGGTGGTCACCGGCGACACGAGCCGGGCGCGGAACACCATCCTGAACGTGCTGCTGCCCGTATGGGCCGGGCTGGTGATTGGCGTGCTAGCACGCCGAGCCCTCACCCACCCCGAGCCCTCGGGGCGGCACCGGGCCGGGCTCGTGCTCCTCGGCAATACGCCGTGGGCCGTCCATGTCTTCGCCACCACCGCCTTGAACCTGATGGGCAGGAGCTGGCCAGGCTGGATGCACACGGCCGAGCCGTTCATCCTCCTGGGCTTTCCCGTGGCCGTCTTTCTCGCCATCTTTCGCTACCAGCTCTTCGACATCGAGTTCGTCGTCCGCAAGAGCCTCGTGTACGCCACCCTGACCGGCACGCTGCTCCTCGCCTTCTACGCTGCCGTGGGGGCGGGTAGTGTCCTCTTCTCCCAGTACGTGAGCGGCGGCGCCTCCCTGTGGGTGGTGGCTGGCGCCACGCTGCTGTTGGGACTCCTCTTCACGCCGCTCCGGCAAGCCATCCAGGGGATCATCGATCGCCGTTTCTTCCCCGAGCGACACGCCATGCGGCAACGGCTCACGGCGCTGGCGGCCGACCTGGCGTCCCTGGGGAAGCTCTCCCTCATGGGCAACCACCTGGTGAGCCAGCTCCGGGAGATCTTCCGGCTGCAATCGGCGACGCTCCTCGTGGCCGACCCGACAACCGGGATCCTTCTCACCCTCGCCACCACCAAGACCGATCTCGACGAGAACTTCGGCCTCTCCTTCCTGCTCTCCCCCGACGACGCGGGCGTGCAGATGCTCCGGCGGGCCAACCGTGCCGTGCCGGCCGCGCCCCTCATCGAGCGCAGCGCCTCCCTGGCCCAGCGCCTGACCGGCTTCGGTGTCGAGGTGATGGTACCCGTGACCAGCCGGGGCACCGTCATCGGCCTGCTCCTCCTGGGACCCAAGGTCTCCGGCGAGCGCTACTCGGCGGAAGAGATGGACCTCTTGAACCTCTTCGCCCACCACGTGGCGAGCGTCCTCGAGAACGCCCGGCTCTTCGCCTCCGCCACCTTCGACAGTCTCACGGGTCTGCTCCGCCGAGAAGCCATCCTCGACCTTCTGGAACGCGAGCTGCAGCGGGCCCTCCGCTACAACCGCCCCCTGACCATCGGCATGGCCGACCTGGATCACTTCAAGGAGGTCAACGACCACTTCGGTCACCTGGTCGGGGATACCCTCCTCAACCGCGTCGCCCAGTCCCTGCAGAGTGGGCTGCGTTCCACCGATGCGGTGGGGCGGTACGGTGGCGAGGAGTTTCTCCTCGTCCTTCCGGAGACGGACCTGGACGGCGCCCGGGCCGTGGCCGAGAAGGTCCGCACCATGGTGGAAGGGATCACGGTGCCGGCCGGGGCAGGGCACACTACGCCAGTGACGGTGTCCATCGGCCTCGCCACCGTGGCGGCCGCCGGTCAGCAGGGAGCCCGCACCGCCACGGCCCTCATTGCGGCGGCGGACAAGGAGCTTTTCCGCGCCAAGGAGCTGGGCCGCAATCGCGTCGAACCGAGCGCCTAGCCAAACACTGCGGCCGCGACGCGGCTACAATGCCGCGGCGAGGCCCCGATGGCGGACCTTCTCGAATGCCTGATCCAGGTACGGGCCCTGGCCGAGACAGCACCGCGTCTGGCCCGCTTCCTGCGCCTGTACCCCGAGGGCGCCTGGTACGCTGCCGGGGTGGGGCACGGGCGCCCGGCGGCAGCCCTGCTGGCCTCCCTGGTGGTGCGAGAACGTGGCTTTGCCGCCGCCCTTCGCGCCGTCCGTGCGGATGGCGCGGAAGACCTGGAGGGTACGTTTTCTGGCGCGTCGCCGGCGACGCTGGTGGCGACCTTCACCGAGCTGCGCACGGCGACGCTCGCCCTCCTGGCCCGCTGCACCGCCGAGGAGCTGGCTCGCCCCCTGCCGGGGGGTGGGGCGCGACCTTCGACCGTCGCTGATCTCGTGGCCGCAGCGGTGGCGGCGGACACGGAAACCCTGGCCCAGATTCGAGCCTGCCTCGAGGACGTCGCGGCGCAACGGCCGCGCGAAGGGGTGTGACCATGGCGACCATCAATATTTTCAAGGATTTTTCGCGAACCTTCTGGACCGCCAATCTCATGGAGCTGTTCGAGCGGGCGGCCTACTACGGTCTCAACTCGGTCCTGGCCGTCTACCTCACGGTCTCGGTGGCCGAAGGGGGGTTGGGGGCGTCGGAGCAGGCCGTGGGCTTCCTGCAAGGCATCGTCTACGCCGCCACCTACGTGCTGCCCATCCTGGGCGGCGCCCTCGCCGACCGCTACGGGTACCGGCGCATGCTCATCGTCGCCTTCGCCCTCCTCGCCACCGGCTACTTCGCCGCCGGGCACATGTCGTCCTACGCCCTGGTCTTCCTCGCCCTCCTCGTCATGGCCACCGGGGCGGGGTTGTTCAAGCCCATCATTTCCGGGAGTATCGCCCGTACCACCGACGAGCGCACCTCCTCCTTCGGCTTCGGGATCTACTACTGGATGATCAACCTCGGGGCCTTTCTGGCCCCACTCATCGTGAGCGTCCTCAAGGGCTTCTCGTGGCAGCACGTGTTCACGGCATCGGCCGCCTACTGCGCCGCCATGCTCCTACCTGCGGTGTTCCTCTACCGCGAACCGCCGCGGCCCGAGAGCACCAAGAAGCTCACGGAGGTCCTGGCCGGTGCTGCCGAGGTGCTGGGCGACGCCCGGTTCATGCTCATGGTGGTCGTCTACTCGGGGTTCTGGATCCTCTACTTCCAGAACTTCGGCTCCGTCCTCTGGTACCTGCGCGACTTCATCGATCGGGAGCCGGTGAGCACGGCCGTCACCGCGCTCCTCGAAACCCTGGGGTTGCCCTGGAGCTTCACCTTCGATGCCGAGCACGTCACCGTCATCAACGCCGGAACCATCATCCTCCTGCAGGTGGTGGTGAGCCGGATCGTCGCCAACCGCCAGGCCCTGCCCACCATGGTGGCAGGGATGTCCATCGGCTGCCTCGGCTTCCTGCTCCTCGCGTGGTCGTTCGATCCGTGGGTGTTCGTGGCCGGGATTGCCGTCTTCTCCATTGGCGAGATGACCACCCACCCCAAGTACTACTCCTTCGTAGGTCTCGTCGCGCCACCGGACCGCAAGGCCGTGTACATGGGCTATGCGTTCCTCTACGGCGTCTTCGGCTCGCTCCTCGGCTCCAACCTGGGCGGCTTCCTCTACGAGCGCATGCTCAAACCCGTGGTGGGTTCGCCCGCGGCGGGGAGAGTCACGACGCTCTTCTGGTTGCTCTTTGCCGCCCTCGACCTGCTGGCCGTGGCGGGGCTTGTCGCCTTCGCCCGCGCCTTTGGCGCCGACACGCCGGAGACCCGCCGCCGAGCTCGTCACGTGATGGCCGGCGTCTACGCCCTCATCTTCGTCCTCGGCCTGGTGTTCCTCTACCTCGCCTTCGCCGGTCCCACCCCCCAGTACCGGACCGCCGTGCAGGCGAGCATCTTCCTGGCCCTGGGGGCGGGTGGCACGATGATCAACCGTTCGTCGCGATCCTGACGGACGCGGGCCGCCCACGAGACCCCGGCCGGCCCGCCGGGCGGCGCACCATGGCGGTGGGTGGTCCGTTGCAGGGAGGGCTCGTCCTCGTCCTCAGCCACGTCGAACAGGAGGAAGGCCGCCGCTGCAAAACGGTCGGTGGTGGGAAGGGGCGCCTCGGGGTCGGAAGGGATGGCCGCGACGGGCAGCTCGGCCAGAAGGAGCACCGCGTCGGCCCCCAGGCGTGCCGCCACCTGGGCCAGGCGCGTCAGTGCCTTCCCCTCCGCGAGGCGGGCGGGGGGCACGAGGGGGAGCACGGCGAGAATCCAGTAGTCCTCGTCGGGTTCGACGGTGTAGACGGCCACCTCGCCCACGACGAGGCTCGGCGGACCCTGGCTGTCCGGCCACACGCCAAGGGGCAAGGTCGCGGCGAGCAGGAGGGCAGTCCACGACATGGTTCCGTCACCTTTCCGGCTGCACTCGCGCCAACCCACCGAGGTAGGGGCGGAGCGCCTCGGGGATCTCCACCGAGCCGTCCTCGCGCTGGAAGTTCTCGAGGATGGCAATGAGGGTGCGGCCGACCGCCAACCCCGAACCGTTCAACGTGTGCAGGAAGCGTGGCTTGCCGCCCGAGGCCGGGCGGTAGCGGAGATCGGCGCGCCGGGCCTGGAACTCCTCGCAATTGGAACAGGAGGAGATCTCGCGGTAGCACTGCTGTCCGGGCAGCCACACCTCGATGTCGTAGGTCTTGGCGGCGGCAAACCCCATGTCGCCCGTCGACAGGGTCACCACCCGGTACGGCACCCCCAGTCCCTGGAGCACGGCTTCCGCCTGCCGCACCAGGCGCTCGAGCTCCACGTAGCTCGTCTCGGGAGTCGCGAGGTGCACGAGTTCCACCTTGTCGAACTGGTGCTGGCGGATGAGGCCGCGGACGTCGCGACCGTAGGAACCGGCCTCGGCGCGGAAACAGGGCGTGTAGGCACAGTAGCGTCGCGGCAGTGTCGCTTCTTCGAGGATCTCGCCCCGGTGCAGGTTGGTCACCGGGACCTCCGCCGTGGGCACGAGGTAGAGATCGGTACCTTCGATGTGGAACAGGTCCTCGCCGAACTTGGGGAGCTGGCCGGTGCCCAGCAAGGCCCCCGCCTTGACGAGGAACGGGACGTACACCTCCCGATAGCCGCTCTTTAGGTGGCAGTCGAGCATGTAGGTGACGAGGGCCCGTTCCAGGGCGGCACCAGCTCCCCAGAGCACGGCAAAGCGTGCCCCGGCCACGACGGCGGCCCGCTCGAAATCGAGGATCCCGAGGGCTGGACCGAGGTCCCAGTGCGCCCGCGGCTCGAAATCGAAGGTGGGCGGCTCTCCCCACACCCGCTCCACGCGGTTGGCGCTCTCGTCCGGGCCCACAGGGACCGAGGGGTGGGGGAGGTTGGGGATGGTGAGTTCGAGGGTCGCCACGCGGTCGGCGAGGGCGCTCGCCTCGACCTCGAGGACCTTGATGCGTTCCCCGAGGGCGGCAAGCTGCGCCCGCAGCGCCTCGCCCTCGACCCGCTGGCCGGCGGCGAAGTACGCTCCCACCTCCTTGGAGCCGCGATTGCGAGCTGCCTTGGCCGCCTCGAGTTCGGCTTGCACCTGCCGCCACTGGCTGTCCACCGCGATCAGCTCTTCGAGGGGCGCGTCGCTTCGCCGGTTGGCGAGCGCCCGCCGCACCGCTTCGGCATCTCCCCGCCACACCTCGCGAGCCAGCATGGGCACCTCCAAAGGTGCCATTGTTGGCGCTTCCGTCGCTGCCGTCAACGTTGCGGCACGCTCGTATACTCGCGACCGTGCACCGCGCTCGTACGGCCGCCCTCCTCGCCCCACTGGCCTTCGCCGGGCTTGCCGCGACCCTCTGGCTGCTGGAGGCGCTCCCGGCCAGGGAGGCCTGGTGCTGTGCCCTCGCTGCCGTGTGTGCCTTTGTCCCGAGCGGCCTGTTCGCCCCCGGCGGCCTTCGCCGCCGCGCGGCCGAGGCGACCCTGCTCCCCGCCGCTGCCCTCCTCGTCCTGGTGGCGCCGGTGGCGGAGCGCCGCATGGCAGTGGCGCTCCTCCTCGCGGTAGCAGCGCTGGCCGCCTATGCTGCGGCTCGCACTGCCCCGCAGCAGGTGGCGCCGTGGCTCGCCGTCGCCCTCGCACTGTCGCTGAAGAGCCTCACCGCCCTGGCGGCCGCCGAGGGGGGCGTCGGGAACGCCGGGCTGGCCTGGGTGGTGGCGGCGGTCGTGGCAGCCGCCGGGAGACGGCTCCTCGCGCACGCGCCCGGTGGGCTGCTGGCGGCCCTGGTGGGGCTGGCACCCTTGGCAGCCCTGCCCCTCGCCCTTGCCCTCGCAACCCTCGTCGCCGGCACGGCGGCCCTGCTCGTACCCCACCGGCCGAACGGCGGCGCCTGGCTGGCAGGGGGGGCGGCGGTACTGCTGCCGGCCATCCTCCTCGGCGCGATGCTGGCGCCCTGGGGGCTCGAAGGGGTCAGTCGGGTAATCCCTGCGGCGACGGTGCTCGCCGGGCTGCTCTTGGTGACGGCCGCGCGCTGGCTCCCGGCCGGGTTGGTCGGCACGGCGACCGTGGCCCTCACCCTGGCACTCGTCCCCCTGCCCCCTGCCACCTCCATGGCCACCGTCACCCTCGACGGCACGACGCCGACGGCTCTCCTGCCCGCCGGCAGCGGCGAGGCCTACGTGCTCACCGTGGCCCTGACCAATGCTGCACCCCTCGCCCAGGGCACCCCGGCGGCAGAACTCGTCGCCGGAGGAGAGCGGGTCGCCCTCCGCGCCGGGGTGGAGACGGCCGAGTGGGCTCACGAACGGCCCGACGTGCGTGCCGTCGTGGCCCATGCCCTGCCTCAGCAGCCGTTCTGGCGTCCGTCGGAGGGCGAGCCCTTTGGGGTATGGGGGGTGGCGGGACGGGTCTCTGTTCCGGTGGCTGCTGGCGTGGTGCCCTCGGTGCGTCGCTCGGCCCTGCTCCCGCCCGACGCGCAGGTGGTGGTGGCCGCGGCCGCGCAGGGGCCGGGTGTCGGGGCTGCGGGGCTGGCGCTGCGCTGGTGGTGGGTCGCCGTGGCCGTGACAGTTGCCGTGCTCCAGGTGGCGGGGCGGACCATGTCCGGGAGGTGGGCGTGGCTCCCCTGGGCCGTCATCGAAACGGCGCTTCTCGGCGCTGCCATCCCCGTGGAGCCCGTGGCCCGTCTCGCTCAGGCGAGCGCTCCCGACCTTGCCCTGGCAGCCCTGCTCGCGACCTGGCTGCCGCTGGCGCGGCGGTGGCTCGCAGCGGGGCACCGGTGGCGGACGGCCTTGGCCCTGCTCCTGCCGCTGTCGCTGGCGACGCCGGTCCTCACCCTACCGCTCGGCGACGACACCTACCAGCTGCTGCTCATGGAGTCGCTCGTGCGCGACGGGGATCTGGCCGTTGGCAACAACATCGACACCGCCCGCAACCCCAACGAGGCCGTCTACGCACCCGTGGCCAACCGTCTCGTCCACTCGCCGACCCTGGCGGTGGTCCTGGCGCCGGCCTACACGCTGGCTGGCCGCAGCGGCGCCGGGGCGGTGCTGGCCGTGGCCGGCGCCGCCCTCCTCGCCCTCGCCATGCGGCGCGCTGGCGAGCTGGGCGTACCTGCCTCCCGCCTGAGCCTCGCGAGCGTCCTGCTCCTCCTCTCCTACCCCCTGGCCACCTTTGCAACGCAGCTCTGGACGGAGATGCCGGGCGCCCTCCTGGCCCTGGCGGCCGCCGTGCCCCTCGTGGCGGCGCCGGCCCACGCCTGGCTGGCCACCGCCTGCGCGCTCCTGGCCACGGCCCTCAAGACCCGCCTCGCCCTCGTCGCGCTGCCGGCCGCGGCCGTTGCCATCTGGCGCGAGGCCGCGTCGAGGCAACGTGTCGCGAGGCTCCTCCTCGTGACCGCCGTCACCGCAGCGGCGTGGCTCGTGGCCCAGGCCCTCGTGGGCACCCCCCTGGATCCCCTGGGCCGGCGGCGGCTTGCCGATCTGCTGCCCACCTCCCTGGACCAGCCGCCCCGGGTGGTGGGAGGGTTGCTCTTCGATGCGGCCGGCGGCCTGGCCTTCGCCGCGCCCCTGCTGCTCGCCGCCGTTGCGGCGCTCCCCACGCTGTGGCGACGGGGCTCGGCGGGTGATCGCGCCCTCGTCCTCGGCGGGGTGCTCACCGTGCTGGCCCTCCTGCACAACCTGGAGTGGCGGGGCGGGGATTCGCCACCGGCCCGTTACCTGGTGCCCCTCTGGGGCACCCTGGCCGTGGCGGCGGCCCTCCTGATCAGCCGGCCGCGCCCCTGGCGGCGCCTGGTGCACCTTCTCGTGCCGCCCAGCGCCATGGTGTGGTGGGTGGGCGTCACCCGCCCGGCGTGGCTCGTCAACCTGGGGGACGGCGGGTTCTGGCTGGGGAACTGCTTGGCCAGGCGCTTCCACGTGGACGCCCTCGACCTCTTTCCTTCGTTCCTGCGCGACTCCCCGTCCCGCTGGCTGGTGCCGGCCCTGCTCCTCGCCGTCGTCGCCGCTGCCGTGGCGGCCTGCTCCTCGAGGCCGCGCCTGGCATACCACCTCGGGCGGAGCACGGTGGCGTTGTGGCTTGTGGTGGCCACGCTGACCGTGGTGTTTGCCAACCTCAAGCCGGACGGTACCGTCGAAGTGGAGGATCCGCAGGTGGTACGGCGGGGCGGCGTCGACGAGCCGCCGCCCGGCGCCTTTTCCCGCTTCCGCTACCCGAACGGCGTGCGCCTGGTGGACGGCGAGGAGGTGGTGGTGCCGCTGCGGCTGCGCGCCGGCTCCTCGCTCCTCCTGGCCGGGTGGCTGGAAGGCAGCGCCGAGGGCGGCGCACGGGTGAAGGCACGGTGGTGCGATCACGAGCCGGTGGTCGTGGCCGTGGCTGGCCGCGGCCCGGGGGTGGTGCCCCTGCCCCTCGGCGAGGTGCATGGCCGGGGAACGCTGGTGCTGCGCGTCGATGCCCCGCAGGGCGGCAGTGTCGTCCTCGACCGGCTCCTGGTGCGTCGTCGGTAGGCAGCCGCCGCTCCTGCTCCGTATACTCCAGCGCGTGATCGGGCGCGTGTCCCCCGCTGCCGTTGCCGCTCTGGGCTTCGCGGGCCTGGCCCTGGTGGTGGGTCTCGGCGGGACCGTGGGGTGGCGCGAGGCCGTGGCGGCAGCGTTCAGTGGCCTCGCCATCGCCGCCGTGCAGGTGGCCGGCGGTGCCGTCGGCTGGAAGGGACGGCTCGCCGAGGTGCTGCTCCTCCCGCCTGCAACGGCACTCCTCCTGGTGGGTGATGGCGACCGTCGGAAGGTGGTGGTGGCCGTGCTCCTCACCGGCGCCGCCGTGGCTGCAGCCGCGGTGAACCTGCCCGTCGCTCCGACGCGACGACGTGCGTGGTGCGCTCTAGCGTTGGCGGTGGCCGTACTCTCGGCGTCGACCGGGGCGCTTCCCCTGCCGGCGTTGTGGCCGTGGGCCGTCGTCGCCCTGGCGGCGACGGCGGCGGCGGCGTACTGGGGAAGCGCTGACGCGGCCCTTCTGGTCGGCGCCACGCTGCCCCTCGCCGTCCTCGCCCGTCCGGGCTTGCTGCCGTGGGGTGCTTTTCTGGGCCTCGCCGCGGCGGCCTCGCTGCCCCATGGGCGGGGGGTCGTCCGCCGTCTCCTGCCCCTGGCCATGGCCGCCGGTCTGGCCGGCGCGGCCCTCGCCCCCTGGGCGTCGGGGGCGCCGTGGCCGCTGCTGCCCCGGGCGAGCTGGCTCGCCTTTGCCTTCATGGGCCTTGCCGTGGTGCTCCTCCCGCGACTTCCCGCCGCCCTGGTCGGTGCCTCCTGGTTCGTGGCCTGTCTGGCGCTCGGCCCGCTGCAACCGCCGCCCCTCGCCGGCCGAAAGCTTCTTCTCTCGGCGTCGAGCCCGCGTGCATTTATCGACAACGGCGGGGCGGGCGAACTGTTCGTCGAAACGAGCCTCGCCAACGCTGCCGCCGTGCCGGACGACACGGTGGTCGCGGTGATTGGCGGCGCCGGGTTCGAGCTTCCCCTGCGCGCCGGGCGCGAGGCCGTCGAGTGGGCCCACGGGCGAGGCGATGTGCGGGGCCGCGTGGCGCACCGACTGCCCACCGAGGTGGTCTTCCACCCGCGCCGGGGCGAGGACACGTTCTGGCCGGTCGCTGGCCGCCTCCGCGTCGCGCAGGTGGCGGAAGGACCCCTGACGGTGGCACGAGCCGCCGCCCTCCCCGCTGCCGTGACGGTGACCGTCACCGCGGGGCCGGCAGCGCCGACGCCGCCCCGCCGCTGGCCAGCTGCGCCGTTCCTGCTGGCCGCGGCGGTCGCCGTCGCGGTCCTCCAGCTCGCCTCGCGAGGTTGGGCCGGGCGGGCGGCCCTGGTGCCATGGGTGGTGCTGACGGGCGCGTCCCTTGCGGCTCGGTTGCCCGTCGCACCCCTGCAGGGGGTGGTGGACCGTCACGGCGTGGATGTCGCCCTGGCGGCGCTGCTCGCAGCCTGGTTGCCGGCCGCCCGGACCTGGTTTCGGAGCGGACGGATCGTTCGAGCTGCCGCCTCCCTCCTCGTCCCCATCGCCCTGGCCACGCCACACCTCACCCCACCGCTGTACGGCGACGAGCCCTATCACCTCGCCATCCTCGACGCCCTCATGGGCGGGGCCTCCCTCGCCGAGGCGGTGGCGGCCGGCGCACCACCGGGGCACGCCCCCCTCCACGGACCGGTGCTCGCCGTCTTGTTGCTACCGGGCTTCGCCGTCGGCGGGCGGAGCGGCGCCCTTGTGGAGCTGGCGCTCGCTGCGTCGGTGGTGGTGGCGTTGGTGGTGCGGCGGGCGCGGGCCTGGGGGGTTGTCCCCCGGCGCCTCGCCGTGGTCGCCTCCCTTCTCGTCGCCACCGCCCCCCTCGCCACCTATGCCAGCCAGATCTGGCCGGAGGTGGCGGGTGCCCTGGCCGTGGCCGCCAGCCTGACGCTGGCCACCGGCGGACCGATGGCCCGCTGGGCTACCGTCGGCATGGCCGTGCTGGCCAGCGCCATCAAGACTCGTCTCGGCCTGTTCTGCTTTCCGGTGGCGCTGGCGTCCCTGTGGCCGGGCAAGGGGCGAGTGGGAAGGTGGCTCGTGAGGGCGGTTGGTCTGGCCCTCGCCGGGATCGTTGCCCTGGCGGTGGCCAAGGTGTTCCTGGGCCACCTGCTGGGAGCGCCGCGCTCCCTCGCTTCGCTGCTCGCCATCGAGCCCCGCCGCGCGGTACTGGTGGTGGGGGGCCTGCTCTTCGACCCTGCGGGAGGGCTCCTGTTCGCGGCCCCCCTCGTGGTGTTCGCCCTGCTGGGCGTGTCGCGGCTGTGGCGCCACGGCAGCGGAGGGGAGCGGGCTGCCCTCGTGGGGTTCGGGCTGACCGTCGCGGCGCTGCTCCACTCCATCGAGTGGTACGGCGGCGGTTCGCCGCCCGGCCGCTACCTGGTGGCAGGCATGCCGGTGCTCTGGCTCGCCGGTGCCTGGCTGGTGCGCCGCCCACCGGCCTGGCTGGCGGCGGCCCCCCTCGCCCTCCCCCTGGCCGTCCTCTCCTGGTGGGCGCTCGTGACCCGCCCCCACTTCGCCATCAACCCGGGCAACGGTCGCGTCTGGCTTGGCGACCTGTTGGCCGAGCGTTTTCGAACCGACACCCGCCATCTGGTCCCTTCCTTCCTCGTGCCGTCCCCGGCGACCCTCGTCGTCCCGCTGGGGATCAGCGCGGCTGTAATCCTCCTCGTGGTGGTGGCCAGGCAGCGCCCCTCCTGGCCGCGTCGGGTGGCGAGGCACGCGGTTGCCTGCTGGCTGGCGGGAGCAGCCGCCCTCGCCTGGCACCTGGAGTGGCGGACGGACACGGTGGTGGAGGTCGAAGATCCCCAGGTGGGGCACGAGGGGGGGCGAGTCGAGCCGCCAGCCGGCACCTGGTCGACCTACCTTCACTGCCGGGGCTGGCGCGTGGGCGATGGCGAGGCCGTGGTGGTGCCCCTCCGCCTTGCCGCCGGCAGTCGACTCACCCTGGTCGGCTGGCTGGAGGGAGCGGCCCGCGACGGGTGTACCCTCGAAGTGCAGTGGAACGACGCCCCGCCGCTGCCCGTGGCGGTGGCCGGGGAGGGCATCGGGTCCGTGGCGTTGCCGCCGCCCGAAACCGGCGGCCGGCATCGCCTGCGTCTGGGCCTGCGCGCACCCTCCGGCGGCGAGGCGGTGCTCGATCGACTGGTGGTGGCGCGGTGAGGCAGGTGGACGTCATCGTCGTGGTACGCAATCATGCGGCGACCCTTCCGGCGTGCCTGCACGCCCTCGCCGCCCAGAAGCTGGTACCGCACCGGGTGGTGGTGGTGGACAACGCCTCGGCGGACGGGTCCCTCGCCATCGCCCGAGGCTTCGCCGGGACGCTGCCCCTGGAGGTGGTGGCGAGGGGCGAGAACACCGGCTTCGCCGCCGCCGCCAACCAGGGGCTCCGGCTCTCTTCGAGCCCGTGGGTCCTCTCCCTGAACCCGGACTGTCGGCTGGCTGAGGATTTCCTGGCAGAGCTCGTGGCGGCGGCAGAGCGGCGAGGAGCTGGTGCCGCCAGCGGCCTGCTGATGCGCGGGGCGGGAGACACCCTCGCGCCGACTCACGTGGTGGACTCGGCAGGGATGGTGATGACCGCGGCAGGCCGCCACCACGATCGGGGCGCGGGCAAGGCGCTCGCGCCTCGCGTGCTCGAACCGGCGTGGGTGTTCGGCGCCAGCGGTGCCGCCGCCCTCTACCGGCGGGTGGCGCTTGAGGACGTGGCGTACCCGGGCGGGGAGGTTTTCGACGAGACCTTCTTCGCCTACCGCGAGGACGCGGATCTGGCGTGGCGACTGCAACGACGCGGCTGGCGCTGCCTGTTTTGGCCACTGGCGCGCGCTTGGCACGCCCGCGGGCTCCGGCCGGAAGCCGGGCGACGCGGATTCGAGGCCATCAACCGTCACTCGGTGCGCAACCGCTTTCTGCTTCGATGGGGCAATGCCGACTGGCGCTGGCACCTGGCGTGCTTTCCCTTCTGGCTGCTGCGCGACCTCCTGGTCGTTACCGCGTGCCTCACCGTCGAGCGCGCCTCCTTGCCAGGTCTCGCCGAGGCGTGGGCTTTGCGCCGCCAGCACCGCGAGCGGGGCCGGCGCAACCGGCAACGGGCCAGCGTCAGCGGCTGGGCGGTGGCCCGCTGGTTCCTGCCCGGGGCGCAGGTACGACGGCTGGGGGCGGCATGCGGATAGCCCTCCTCGGCACACGGGGGATTCCCGCCCGCTACGGGGGCTTCGAAACCTTCGCCGAGGAGCTGTCGGCCCGTCTCGCCGCGGCCGGGCATCGGGTCCTCGTGTACACCCGTGCCCACCTCGCCGAACCCGGCCTCCACGAGTACCGGGGCGCCACCATTCGCGTCCTCCCCTGTCTGCGCACCAAGGCGCTCGAGACCCTGTCCCACACCTTCCTCTCCTGCCTCGACGTGGACCGCCGGCTGGTCGACGTGGTGCTGCTGTGCAACGCGGCCAACGCGCTCTTCGTGCCCATCCTCCACGCGCGCGGCCTGCGCGTCGCCCTCAACGTGGACGGCCTCGAGCGCAAGCGGCGTAAGTGGGGGTTCGCCGGCCGGCGGTACTACCTCCTGGCCGAGCGGTTCGCCGCGCGGTGGGCCGACGCGCTGGTCACCGACGCCGAGGTGATCCGCCGGTACTACCGGCGCATGTGGGGGCGAGACTCGACCATGATCCCCTACGGCGGCGACCTGGAGCCGCCCGGGAGCACCGCGATCCTCCACGAGCTCGGCCTCGAACCGGGACGCTACCTGCTGTACGTGTCCCGGTTCGAGCCGGAGAACAACCCCGACCGGGTCATCGAGGCGTACCGCGAGGTGCCGGGGGAGATGCCCCTGGTGCTCCTCGGCGATGCACCCTACGCCCACAACCTCGGCCGCCGGGTCAAGAGGCTCGCTGCCGCGGACGCCCGGGTGCGGCTCGCCGGGGCCCGCTACGGCCAGCCGTACCGGGAGCTGCTCTTCCACGCGGCGGCGTACATCCACGCCACGGAGGTGGGGGGCACCCACCCGGCCCTGGTGGAGGCCATGGGGGCGGGTCGCGTCATCCTCTACCTCGACAACGCCCCCAACCGCGAGGTGGTGCACGATGCGGGCCTGCCATTCCGCTTCGACGCCTCGCCGACCCTCACCGAGGTGCTGCGCCGTTGCGTCACTGGCCAGCTCGGCCACGAGGCGCTCGGGGCCGCCGCCCGGGCGCGCGTCGAGGCGTGCTACCGGTGGGACGACGTGGCACGAGCCTACGAAGCGCTGCTGGAGGGGCTGTGCTCAGAGAACCGGCCAAGCTGATCGCGTACCGCCGCATGCTCGGCGACCTGATCCTCTCGGGGGCGAGCTTCCTCCTCGCCCACCAGCTCCGGTCCCACCTGCTGCCCCTCGTGCTGCCCCGGTTCTTCCCCGGTGGCCTCTACCCCCTCGGCGACTACCTGCCGCTTCTGGCCGCCGTGCTGCTGGTCTGGCCGCTGCTCCTGGCCGCCGCGTCGCCCGCTCCGGCAGCCGCCGTCTCCCTGCGTCGCGACGTCCTCCGCGCCGTGCGCGCCGTGGCCATTGGCGTGGTCGGCCTCGCCGCCGCCGGCTACCTCCTGCGTCTGCACTTCGTCTCGCGGCCGTTCTTGCTGCTCTTCGGGGGGATCAACGCGGCGGCCCTGGCCCTTGCGCGAGTGGTCGAGCGCCGCACCGGATGGGGCCGCAAGCTCTTCGAGGCGCCGGAGCGGATCGTGGTCGTGGTTGGTTGCGGCAGCGAAGCCGTGCAGTTCGCCAGGTTGATCGCCGCCCATCGGGCGTGGGGCTACACGGTACGTGGGCTCGTCGATGCCGACGGCTGCGGGCGCCAGGCGGTGGAGCACCTGCCCGTGGTGGCGACGGTGACGACCTTGCCGGAGCTTCTCGTTCAGGAGGTGGTGGACGAGGTCGTGCTGGCCGTGCCGTTGCGCACGGTGGCGGCCATCGAGGACGTGGTGCTCCGCTGCCACGAGCTCGGGGTACGCGTCCGCATGGCCCTCTGGCCTTTCCCCAACGCCCGCCCGCACCTGGAGATCGAGGCCCTCGACGGGGTGCCGCTGGTGACCATGGCGCCGGCCCGGACCGCACCGCTCCCGCTCTTCGCCAAGCGGGTCATGGACGTGGTGCTGGCGGCCGTGGGCCTGGTGCTGGCGGCGCCGGTTCTGGCCGTGGCGGCGGTGGCGGTGAAGCTCTCCTCGCCGGGGCCGGTGCTCTACCGGCAGTGGCGCTGCGGGTTGCGGGGCCGGCGCTTCGTCCTGCTCAAGCTCCGCACCATGTTCGTCGGTGCCGAGGCGCAGCAGCCGCTCGTGGCGCACCTCAATGTGATGGACGGGCCGGTTTTCAAGGCACCGGACGACCCCCGGGTGACGCGGGTGGGGCGAGTGCTACGCCGGCTGTCCATCGACGAGGTGCCGCAACTGTGGAACGTGTTGCGGGGGGACATGTCGCTGGTCGGGCCGCGCCCGGCCCTGCCGGAGGAAGTGGAGCGGTACGAGCCATGGCAACGGCGGCGGCTGGCCATGCGCCCGGGTCTCACGTGTCTGTGGCAAGTGTCCGGGCGCTCGGAAGTGGACTTCGCCACCTGGATGAACCTCGATTTGGCGTACATCGACAACTGGTCGCTGTGGCTCGACCTCAAGATCCTGCTGCGGACGATCCCGGCCGTGCTGTCGGGACGGGGCGCCGCGTGAGCTCGATGGCGACCACCCCCGGGCGAAGGTTGCTGGTGGGGCCCTGGCGCCCCCACAGGAGCGCCGTGCCGCGGCCCGTGCCGGCGCTGCCCACCGCCGCGGCAGCGACCAGCACGGGCAGCGCCACCAGGGCGAGGATGGCGAGGCGCCACGCGCCGAGTGCGGGCGGCGCGTAGATGGCCGGGCGCGGCACGAGCAGCGCCGCGGCCACGACGATGCCGGCGAGGACCGCTGCCAGAGTGCGGCAGGGCCCCGGCAGCAGCGGAAACCCGAGGAGCCGCACAGCAAGGAGCCAGCCCACCGTCGGCACGCCCAGGTGGACGAGGACGAGGGCCAGGCGCCGGCGGCGCGTCGGACCGCCGGGAGCGTGCCAGAAGTGGGCGGCAAGGCGCACGACGGCGAGGCTGCCCGAGATAGCGGCCACGAGCCCGGCAGCCGCCACCGTTACCCCATTCGGGACGCGCCAGAAGGTTTCAAGACCGCGCGCCGGGCCGTCGGCCACGCCCAAGGGGACGCCCCAGGTCAGCGCGAGGAGGGCGAGGGCAGCGCTCAGGTGGAAGATGGCCAGCTCGCCCGGCCAGCGACCGCTCGAGGGTGCGAGCCAGGGCAGCAGCAGGGCCAGGACGGCGGGCAAGAGCAGCGGCGGGAGCCAGTAGCCCGCCAGGGCGGCGCGCGAGGCGGCAAAGGCAACCCCCGGTTCGTTGACCACCCCCCAGGGCACGCCGCCGAGCGGCAGCGCCACGCCGATCCAGCTGCCGCCCACGAGCCAGGTCCCCACCCCCTGGGCCATCGCCGGGGCACTCCAGGCGAGGGGCCAGGTGGCTGCCGCCACGAGCCAGGAGGCCGCCATCACGCGACCGGACAGGGGATGCTGCGGCACCCGGCTATGATAGCGGCATGCCGCGGGTTGCGTGCTTTCTGGCGGCGGTGTGTTGGGCAGCCATGGCCACTGGGCAGGCGGTGATGGAAGGCACGAGCGCGACAGGCGTGCCCTTCGCTGTGGTCGAGACGCCGGGGGGGGACCTCGAGCACCTGGCCATGGCCTTGCCCCTGGGCGCGAGCGTGCCGGCGCAGATCCTCGAGTGGCCCGTGGAGAGCTGGGTGACGAGCAGTTTCCGGGGAGCTGTCGTGTCGGTCCCGACCGTGCAGGCGCACGCGGCGCTGGCGGCCGTGCCGTCCCTCCTGGCCCCGGGAGGTGTCGTGGCGCTGCTCCTTCTGGGCCCTGTGCCCGCACGGGAGCTCGTGCCCCTCGTCGATGCCGTGCCGGTGGCGCTGCAAGGACCGGCTTCCCCGCGGCGCTGCTTTTCCGTCGACGGCGGCCTCGAGGTGGTGCGCGGCGTCGTCGAGAGTGTCGAGGTGCGTTTTGCGGCCCCGGGACCGGAGGACGGCGCGTTCGAGCAGCTGCCGGCCCTGGCGGGCTGGCTGCAACAGGTGCTCCTCGGCGCCTTTCCCGGGGTCCGCGTCGAGGTCGTGGTCGATGGGTGTCCCGTCCTGCTCGTGCAGGTGCCCTGCCCCGACGTGGCGCCGCGCCAACAACTGGAGCGCCTGCGCGCGGCCCTCCGCACCCTGGTGCGCCGACCGGTGGGGGAGGAGGAGCTTGCCGCGAGCACCCGCCAGCTCGCGCGGCGCCGGCTGGGCTGGGCCGCCGACGGGAAAGCCACCGCCCGCGAACTGCTGGGTCGGCTCGTGGCCGGCGGCAGTGTCGCCGGGGCCCTGGTCACGCCGAGCCTGGACAGCCAGGGCGTTGTCGCGCTGGCGCAGCGCGTGGTCGGAGGTCGGCTGGGGGCCGCGCGCCTGGTCGAGCGCGAACGCCGCTCCCTCCCGGGTACGGTGGAAACCCTGGACAACGGTGTGACCATTGCCGTCGATCCCCTGGCCGGCGACGCGGCGGTGGTGGCCGTGGCCCTGGGAGGCGTGGCACCGGCTGTGGCGCGGCAGGTACTCGTGGGCTTCGCCCAGCGGGCGGCGGCACGTGGCTGGTTCGTGCGCCTGTTCGAGGTACTGGGCATCGAGGCCGCCGCGGCGGCGGTGCCCACCGCCGAGGGCGAGGAGGTGCTCGAACTCCTCGCTGGCGCGTTGGCGGCGGCCCCTGCGAGTCCCGGCGAAGCCCTCGCCGGCGCGGTCTGGGAAGAGCTCGGGCTCGCCGCGGGTATTTCGGGCACCGCCGTCTCCCTTGCGGTGCGCGGCGACGAGGACCTGGAGGAGCTCGGTGAGGCGGCGGCCAAGTTCTTCGGAGCGCTGCCCGAGACCGCCGTCAGCAGCCAGGCGCTGGCGAGCGGCCCTGCCCTGCGCTGGACGGTGAGTGACGAGGCACCGGTCATGGTGGCCGTGGTGGAGCTGCCTCCGTCGCCGGCGGGCCTCGTGGCAGGGGAGGTGGTGCGCCGCCGGTTGGCAGCGGACGCGGGCATCGCGGTCCGGTGGCTGGCCCTGCCGGGGCGCGTGGGCCTGCTCGTCCAGGTGGGGGGGGAGGGGGACGTACCCGGGCTCGACGCAGCCATGGCGTCCCGCTGGCAGGAGGCACGAGGCCGACCAGCCTCGGGTGTGGCGGAGGCAGCGGCCCGGAAACTCGAAGAGGCCTTGAGCGGCGATCTGTTGCAGGCCACCGCCCGCCGCGCCGCCGCCCACTTCCTCCCTGCCTTGGGGCGGGGGCTAGCCGTCGCCACCGTTGCGGCAGACGAGGTTGCCGGCGTGCTCGCCACCCTGCCCCCCTGGCAGGAGCTGCGGCGCCTGGCCCGTGGCCCCGCCCCGCCACCCCCCACCAGCCGTCGGGGTGTGCGAGAATCCCGCCCGCGTCCGTAACGGCCGCGCGGGGAGGGGAGGTCATGGTGGCCCGGCCAGTCGCCGAGCAGATGGAGCTGCTCCTCAAGGGATGTGTGGATGTGGTGCGCCCGGAAGACCTGGAGGCGCGCCTTTCGGCGGCCCTTCGCCAAGGGCGGCCGTTGACGGTGAAGGTGGGTTTCGACCCCTCGGCGCCGGATCTGCACCTCGGACACACGGTGGTGCTGCGGAAGATGCGGCACTTCCAGCAGCTCGGCCATCGGGTCGTGTTTCTCATCGGCGATTTCACCGGCATGATCGGCGACCCCACGGGGAAGAAGGCGACCCGCCCGCAGCTCACCCGGGAGCAGGTGGCGGCCAACGCCGAGACCTACAAGCGGCAGGTCTTTCGCCTCCTCGACCCGCGCACCACGGTGGTGGATTTCAACTCCCGCTGGCTGGGCGCCCTCACCTCGGAAGAGTGGATCCGCCTCACGGCCCAGGTCACCGTCGCGCAGATGCTGCAACGCGACGACTTCGCCAAGCGACTGGCGAGTGGCGAGGCGATTTCCCTGCACGAGCTGCTCTACCCGGTGGCCCAGGCCTACGACTCGGTGGCCCTCGACGCCGATGTCGAGCTCGGGGGCACGGACCAGCTGTTCAACCTGCTGGTGGGGCGCGACCTCATGGGCAAGCTCGGCAAGCCACCGCAGATCGTCATGACCCTGCCGCTCTTGGTGGGGCTGGACGGCGTCGAGAAGATGTCCAAGTCCCTGGGCAACTACGTGGCCGTTGAGGACCCGCCGGAGGAGATGTTCGGCAAACTCATGTCCATTTCCGATGAGCTCATGTGGCGGTACTGGACGTTGCTCACCGACCGCACCGCGGCGCAGGTACAAGAGCTCGCGCAGGAGGTCGCCAACGGCCAGCGCCACCCCATGGAGGTGAAGTTCGAGCTCGCTCGGGCCATCACCGCGGACTTCCACGGCGAGGAGGCGGCGGTGGCCGCCGAGGGCCACTTCCGCCGCGTTCACCAGCAGCGACTGGTGCCCGAGGAGGTGGAGCGCCGGTGTCTGCCGAGCCCCGCGGAACGCGTGGGGCTGGTGGAGCTTTTGGTGGGGCAGGGGCTTGCGGCTTCCAACTCCGAGGCCCGGCGACTCATCTGCCAGGGCGGGGTGCGCCTGGACGGCGAGGTGGTCCGCGACGCCCGCGCCACCGTCGCCGCCGCGGCAGGGCAGGAACACCTCGTGCAAGTGGGCAAGCGGCGTTTCCTCACGGTGGTGTTCGTCGACGCTCGTGCAGGTGGATCACCAAGGCGATGAGCCACGCCAGCGAGGCAGCGGTGTGGACCCAGCCTGCCGCGGTCCGCGCCGCGGGGTGGGCCAGGACCTGAATCGCGACCCCCGAGGCGATCATCACCACGGCGAGGCACCCCGCCGCCAAGCCGCTGGTGCGTCTCACGGCCTGCCCCTGGTGGGCGGTGCGCACGTGCGCCGCCCACACCGCGCCGAGGGCGAACACGGCCAGGGGAACGACGAGCACGTGGAGATGCTGGAGGTGGGGCTGCCAGGGATGGTTGACCACGGCGAAGGGATCCCGGCGCGGCCACAGGTAGCGTAGTACCGCATAGGGGATGCCGCTGCCGCCCGCCAGCCACACCGCCAGGACGAAGAGCCGGCGGACGGTAGGCGGCAGGGGTGGGGCGCCGTTCACCGCGTGGCGCCCCCGAGGATGGCGTGGATGGCCAGCACCCGCCGCACCGCGTCCACAGTGGCAGTGGCGGTGAGGGTTGCGCCGGCCACCGGGCGCACGCCTCGCTTGAGGGCGAGTTCGCCGCTCAGGCGCTGTCCTGCGAGCAAGGCGTACCACCCCGCGCGCGGCATGTACTCGGCCGGTTCGTCGAACGACAAGACCTCCACCCGCTGCACCGCGCCGCTGGGATCGAGGGCCACGAGCACGGTGGCGGGCAGGGTGCGCACCCGATGGGTGTCGGTGTAGGCGGTGCCCACCAGGGCCCCGTCACGATACGCCTCGTAGCGCACCACCAGGGCGGTCGCCAGGGGTGTGCCGGAGAGCCGGTGGACCTCTTGGAGCTGGCTGTCGGTCAGGAATACCGGCTGCCGGCGCACTTCCGCCCCGGGGAAGGCCAGGCTCAGCGCCTCCTCCAGGGTGAGCAGCACCCCCGCGTGCGCTGGGGCGGCGGCCACGAACGCCGCCAGGGCGAGGAGGACCGGCCGCGATCTAGAAGACATAGCCGAGGCCCACGTTGACGGCGTTGACACCGGTGCGGGCGCGGGTGTGTACGTCCTGCCAATCCAGCTTGAGGACGAGCTGCGGGATTGGGCGGAAGCTGGCGCCCACCGTGAGGATGCGCTGGTCGTTGGCCGGGTTGGCGGCGAAGCCCGCCGGTACCTGCGCCTGGGTGTTGAGCTCTTCCCAGCGCACGAACGGCTCCAGGGCTGCGCGGGAGGGCAGCACGTCCCACGCCACCTCCAGGTAGTGTCCCTCCAGGCGCGAGCCGACCGAGGCCGCGCCGGCAAGCTGCAGGGCGGCGTTGACCGCGGCGGCGTCCGACAGACGGGCGCGCGCCGCTAATGCCCGCACGGTCAGCGCCCGCCAGCGCCAATCGAGATGGCCTTCCACCAGCGTGGTGCGGGGGTCCGCGTGCACCGCCTGGAATTGCGACCGCTCCTGCCCCGCGCCGCCGGTGTAGAACGAGGCACCGGCCACCAACCCCGGGCGGCCGACGAAGTCGAGCCGGCCGACCCAGGCCCAGTCCTCGGCGCGCGCTCGCCCGCCCTTCTGCCGCCCGCCGCGCCAGCCAGTGGCGGCAAACTTGCTTGCGTCCATGCCGTTGACCAGGTAGGCCCGGTAGGCCCACCGGCCCGCTTCGCCGAACACGCCGAGGCCGTTCTCCCGCCAGGTGGTGGGGATGATGGTGCGCTCCACCGCCGGGCGGAGAACGCCAGCGAACACCGTCGGCTCGTGCAATTCGTTGATCAAGCCCACCGGCAGCAGCACCATGCCGGCGCGCAGGTTGAGCTCGGGCCGCCACAGGTAGTCCAGGTAGGCGAACTCGACGCTCACCTCACCCACGCCGGCGCCGGTGGAGGCGTGCTCGTATTCGAGCTCGGTGTTGAGCACGAATCTCTCGTCGAACTTGTAGCCGAGGTAGACGACCGCGCGCAGGAAGTCCACCTGGGCGGCGCGCCCCGAGGCGTTCCCGTCCTCGCGGCGGCTACTCGGGTCCTCCAAGACCAGCTCGCCGTAGCCGCCCAGGGACACACCGAGCCCGGCGCCGTACACCTTCGAGGCGGCGGGCGCCAGCCCCCAGCGTCCCTCGGGGGTGGTCGATGGAGCGGCGGCCGACCCGAGGCGCAACCGCTCCACCTCCGCCGCCAGAACCTCCAGGCGGCGCTCCAGCTCGGCCAGCTGCTCGGCCGGGACGGTGGCGGCGGCGAGGGTTGCGCGCAGCGCCGCGAGCTCGCGCTCGAGGGCCGTCAGACGCGCCTCTGGCTCGTCGGCCGCGAGGGCTGCGGCGGCAAGAACTACGAAAAAGGCAGAAATCAACGTTCGCATACCTGGCTTCCTTTCTCTCACCGTTCTCCGGTGAGGGGGGTGTGCGCGATGGTCAGGGGCAGCCGGCCCTGGGCCAGAGCCGGGGAGAGGCGCAACTGGGCGACGCCCTGCCGGACCTCCACGACGATCACGCCGTAGTCGGGGTGCTCCTCGGCCCAGGCCAGGGCCGCGTCGGGGCCGAGGACGAAAAGCCCGGTGCTGAGAGCATCGGCCTCCAGGGCGCTCGCTGCCCACACGGTGAGCGCGCCGAAGTCGGCCGCGGGCCGGCCGGTGCGCGGGTCGAGGAGATGCGGCGAGCGGCCCTCCCGGCGGCGCGGGCCGTTGCTCGAGGTGGCGAGGGAACCGGTGCGCAGGCGCGCGACGGCGAGGGTCTGCTGCCGCTGCCAGGGATGGCTCAAGGCCACCTCCCAACCGGCGAGGTCGGGCAGTACCGCTACCTGGCCGCCAAAGTCCAGCAGGGCGCCGCTCGCACCGGCGGCGGCGAGGGCGGCCAGCGCCGCATCAAGGGCCGCGCCCTTGCCGAAGCCTCCCTCTTCCAGCCGCACACCCGGGTGCCGGCGGACGGCACTGGAGGGGCGGAGGAGGACGCGCCGCCAACCGCTCGCCGCACGCGCCGCGGCCAGTTCGCGGCGGCTGGGGCGCCGCCCCGTTCCCCGCAGATCCCACGCCTCCACCAGCGGGCCGATGGCGGGGTCGAACGCTCCCCCGGTGAGCCGCCACACCCGCTCGACGACCGAAAGCTCCGCCGAGAGCTGGGGTGACAGGGGAAACTCGCCACCCACCGGGTGGCGGTTGAGGGCGGCGAGCTCGGTATCCTCCCGCCAGGTGGACAGGCGCCGCTCAGCGGCTGCCACCGCCTCGAGCGCCGCCTCGCTGGCGACCAGGGCGGCGCTCCGGGATGGGGCGACGACGCGGAGGGTCAGGAGGGTGCCCATGGAGGCGACGCGACGCTCGACCAGTTCCGCCCCGGGCTCTGGCAAGCCTGGCAACGACAAAGGAAAAAGAGTCGCCATCGCAACTGCCAGGTGGGGTGCGAACCGGTAGGCAAGGGTGGCCATATCTTGCTATCCGCCTTGCTGCGCCCCGGCCGCCACCAGGCAGACCCTGTCGCACAGCTCGCAACGCCGGTCGTTGGGGCAGGCAGCCACGGTGCGGTGGAAGACGCGCAACGCTTGTCGCGCGGCGGGGTGGGGCGAGCGGAGAAAGCGGATCAGGCGTACCAGCGCCGCGGAGGTTTCCTCGGACAGCAAGTGCTCCACCTTGCAGGCGTCCACCGCCGCGGTCTCCGGCTGCACGCCCAGGATCTCGGCGAGAAACACCCGCACCACCTCCCGCTTCCCGGCCACCCTGGCCACCAGGTCGCTGCCTGCCCGCGTGAGGTGCAGCCGCTGCCCCGCACCCACCTCCACCAGCCCGGCCTCCTGGAGGGAGCGAAGCTGCAGCGACGCCGCGGCGCGGCTGACGCCCAGATGGCGGGCCACGTCGGCGGCGCGGGGCGGGGTACTGGTCCGGCCCAGCGCCGCCACGGCCAGCAGGTAGTGGGCGCCGGAGTGGGTGATCTCGTTGGCCTCGAAGGCACGCCAGAGGCGCGAGGGGGTGAGGGCGGGCGACGGGCGGGACGGCGGGGTCACCTTGGGCACCTCACCACTCCACGAGGGGCCGCACGTAGATCCCCTCGGCGATGTCGTCCTCGACGGCCAGCAGGGTACGGTCCACCTCGAGGACCAGGGATGGCTTGCGCTGGCGCAGCACCACCACTGCGCCGGGGATCACGCCCAGGTCCGTGAGCTGCTCGAGCCGCTCCCGGTGGCGAGGCGCGAGGAGGACGACCTTGCCGCGATCGCCGGGCGACAGGTCCGACAGGCGCGAAATGAGAGGTTCGACGCGGCGGCGAGCCAGGGCGTGACAGCACTCGCCGGGGGGAATGGGGCGACCGTGGGGGCAGACGGGCGGGTGGCCGAGAAAGGAGCACACGGCGTCGGTGGCCTGGGGGGAGAGGACGTGCTCGATGCGGCAAGCCTCTTGCTCGGTGGTGTCCATGGGCAGGTCGAGTACCTGGTGGAACAGCACCTCGGCCAGGCGGTGGCGGCGGGCCGCAGCACGCGCCTGCTCCAGCCCGGCCGGGGTGAGACGAGGGCGATTGCCGTCGAGCTCGACGAGCTGCTGTTCGACGAGCTCCTGCACCACCCCGCCCCACCCCTCCGAGGCACCGGCGTGGATGGTGCGCGCCAGCTCGTCCAGGCTCAGGCACACGCCGCTCTCCTCGGCGCTCCAGAGCTCTTCCAGGACCTCTTCGCGCGCTGCCGCAGCGGTGCGGCCGAGGACCGACACCCCCTCGCTCATGGACCTTTCCTCCCGAACAGCTTTGCCAACAGACGGGCGCTGACGCTCCTGACCACGAAGCGGTAATGGCAGTTGGGGCAGCACACGGTGGCGCACCGGCGCGCCAGGGGACACCCCGAGGGGCAGGCGAGGCTCTCGGGGAAACGAGCGCCGCACAAGGGGCAGACGAGGCGTTGCACGTGGCTCACAGGCTCACCTTCGCCGCGCGCAGGACCGCGTTGAGCACCCCACCCACCAGGAAGGCGAAGGGGACGATGAACGCCACCATGGCCAACGCTACCCATAGGCCCCGTTCCTTGACCATCATGAAGAAGTTGGCGATGCACGGCACGAAGAGCGTGATCACCACCAACGACACCACCGCCTGCACGCCATCGAGCTGCCCCCCTTGCCGCAGGACGAACAACCCCGCCGCGCCGTAGTCCCGGCGCAGAAACCCGATGAGGAAGGCGTCGGCAGCCTGCTCGGGGAGGTCGAGGATTCCGACCACCACCGGACGGGCGACCCCTTGCAGGGTGGCCAGGGCACCGGTGGTGTCCAGCGTGAAGAGGATGAGGGTGCCGAGGATGAAGAGCGGGACGGCCTCCTTGAGGTACCACTCGGTGCGGGCCGCCGTCTTGATGAGGATGTTGGCCAGGCTCGGCAGGCGCAGGGGCGGTACCTCCAGGAGAAAGTCGGAGCTGCGGCCGGGCAGCAGCCGTGCCGCGGCCCAGCCGACGCCGAAGAGGGTCGCTGCCACCACCCCGCCCCAGATGAAGGTACCGAGGGGCGCCATGCCGGCGAGCATGGCGAGGATCACCCCCAGCTGCGCGGAGCAGGGCACGCCCAGGGCGAGGAGCAGGGTCACCAGGATCCGCTCCTTGCGGGTGGGGAGGATGCGGGTGGTGAGGGTCGCCATGGTGTCGCAGCCCAACCCCAGGACCATGGGCAACACCGCCTTGCCGTTGAGGCCCATGGCGTGGAAGAGGCGGTTGATCATCACCGCCAGACGCGGCAGATACCCGGAGTCCTCCAGCACGCCGAAGAAGATGAAGAAGGTACCCACGACCGGCAGGACGATGGCGATGGCGTAGGTGAGTGCCATGGTGAACACGCCGTAGGGACCGACCAGCAGCTCGCGGGCCCACACCCAAGGGACGGTACGTTGGACCAGCGCCGTCACGGCCGGATTGATGCGCGACCCGAAGAGGCCGTTCTCCAGGAGGTCCACCAGCGTGCCGGCGCCGAACACCCCGACGAAGAGGTAGGCCACCACCAGCACCGAAAGCAGCACCGGCACCCCCCAGACAGGGTGCATCGCCAGAGTTCCCATTCGATCACGCAGCGACCCCGCCGTCACCCGGTCCTGGTGGTAGACCTGGCGCAGCAGCCGTGCCACGGCGCGGTGCCGGGCGCGGGCGATGGCGGTGGCGGGCCGGGTTCCGAGGGCCACTTCCAGGGAGATCCGGTGCTGGGCGACGGCGCGCTGGGCTGCCTCGGGGAGGTGCGCGGCGAGCCACGGCGCCAGGGTCCGATCGCCGGACAGCACCATGAGGGCTACCCCCCACCGCTGCCCCCCCAAGGTGTCGGGGAGGAGGGACGCCACCTGGGTTGCCGCCCGCTCCACGGCGGCCGGATACGCCACCTCGCAGCGGGCCACGCCCGCCGCCCCTAGGGCGCGGCCGATGCCTTCCAGACCGGTGCCGTGGGTGGCGGTGGCGGGCAGCACCGGCACGCCGAGCAGGCGGGCCAGCTCGGAGCTGTCGACCCGCACGCCGAGATCCTGCGCCTCGTCCTGGAGGTTGAGGACCAGGATCTGGCGGCGACGGAGCTCGGCCAGTTGCAGCGTCAGGTAGAGGGCGCGCCGCAGGTTCTTGGTGTCGCCCACCTGCACCACCACGGCGTCCGGCTCGGCAAGGAGGATGTCGCGGGTGACCTGCTCGTCCTCGGACTGGGGCGTCAGGGAGTTGGTGCCCGGGGTGTCGACGAGCTCCGGGCGAGCAGGAAGCTTCACCGCCACGCCGCGGGCTACCTCCACAGTGGTGCCGGGGTAGTTGGAGACGGTGACGTACCGGCGGGTCAGGGCGCCGAAGATCACGCTCTTGCCCACGTTGGGGTTGCCCACCAGGAGCACGGCGGGGGCGGCGGGGCGCGGTGCGGGGTGGCGTACGGTTTCGTCCATGGCTGCTGGCACCCGGCGGGGGCGGCGGGGCCGTGTCAGCGCGAGGCTAGCCGGGCAGCCGTGGTTTGTCAAGTATGGTTAACAACCATTGCGCACAGGCGCTCCGTGGCCGGTCGACCGGGGCGGGATGGCGCAGCGATGGGCGGTGCCGATAGCGACCAGGGGCACCGATGGGGGCGAGCGACCTCAGCCGTGGGCCTCGGCGTTGATGAGCTCCCCTTGAATGGAGATGGAGATGTAGCTCGGTCGGAAGCCCCGCTCCCGGCAAATCCGGTGCAGCGCCTCGTCGACTTCGGGATCCCAGAACTCGATGATGGTGCCCGTGGTGGTGCAGATCATGTGGTGGTGGCTGCGACCCGGGGTGACCCGTTCGTAGACGTAGTGCTCGCGGCCGAGGCGGGACTTGCGGGCCAGACCGCACTGGACCAGGAGATCGAGGGTGCGGTAGATGGTGGCGCGGGAGACGTGCTTGTTCTGCTGCCGCAACTGGAAGAGCAGGGAATCGGCGTCCAGGTGTCGGGAGCTCTTGAACAGCTCTTCGAGCAACAGCAACCGCTCCTTGGTGACCTTGAGGTTGTTGTCGCGCAGGTACTGGATGAAGAACTTCTGGGCCCGCTTCATAACCGCCTCCTTCAGGGAGCCCCCCGGCATGGCAAGTTGCAACCTAGTCGCATTGTCCGGGGATGTCAAGGTGCAAGAGGTGACGTCTTCTCCGCCGACATGTGGATGGTTCCATCGACGACCCCGCCCTGCTCCACCACCAGGCTCGGCGTCGTCACCTCGGCGAGCACGCGCCCCGAGGCGTGAACTACCAGCACATCCTTGACCCGCACCGTGCCGCGGACCGTACCTGCCACCACCAGCCGCCCGACGCACACCTCCCCTTCCACCAGCCCACCCTCGCCGACCAGCAGCTCGTGGTCGCTGGTCACCTTGCCTGCCAGGTGGCCGTGGACCCGCAGGAGATCGGCGAACTCCACGTCGCCGCGCACCGTGCACCCTTGGTCGAGGAACCCGTTGAGGCTGACGTCGTGCTTCTTCATGGCTTCTCCTGAGCGAGCCGACGGAACAGGCGGATCAGCTCCTGCTCGTCGCGAAAGTGGATGCGCAGCTCTCCACCGCGGCGTGTCCGCACGATCTCGACCCGTGCCCCGAGGGCCAGGGACAGGCGCTGGGCCGCCGCGGCGGTTTCGGGATCGAGAACCTTGCCGGCCGGGCGGGGTCGCGGCCCGGCAACCCGCCGCTCCACCTCGCGCACGCTCCACCCCTCGCGAACGCACTGGGCGGCGAGGCGAAGCTGTCGATCCTCGTCGCCGAGGCCGGCCAGGGCCCTGGCGTGGCCGGCCGACAGGGCCCCTTCCTCGACCAGTTGCTGGATCGCCACCGGCAGCTGGAGGAGGCGCAGCGAGTTGGCCACGGTGGAGCGATCGCGGCCGACGCGGCGCGCGATTTCCTCTTGCGAGAGCCCCAGGTCGACGCGCAGGTGCTGGTAGGCGCGCGCCTCCTCGATGGGGGTCAGGTCTTCCCGCTGCAGGTTCTCGATGAGCGCCACGGTCAAGAGGTCGGCGTCGCCGCTAGCCTCCCGAAGCACCGCCGGGATGCGCTCGAGGCCAGCCTGCTGGGCGGCTCGCCAGCGCCGCTCACCGGCGACCAGGTGAAAGCCCCCCTCCGGCGCCTGGGTGACGATCACCGGCTGGAGCACGCCGTGCTCGCGGATGGACTGGGCGAGGCCAGCCAGGGAGCTCGGAGAGAACTGGCGCCGCGGCTGGAGTGGGCTCGGCCGGATCTCGGCCACCGGCAGCTCCAGCACGCCACCGCCGGATCGGGCGGGGGGCTCGGGGATGAGGGCCGAGAGACCCTTACCGAGGGCCGATCGTTTCATACCTTCGTCTCCGTTCGACGAGCTCCTCCGCGAGGGCCAGGTAGGCCTGGGCCCCACGGCTGCGGAGATCGTGCTCGAAGATGGTCTTGCCGAAGGAGGGGGCCTCGGCAAGGCGGACGTTGCGCGGCACCACCGTGGCGAACACCGCCTCGCCAAAGAAGCGCCGGACCTCGGCCACCACCTGCTGGGCAAGGGTCAGGCGCTCGTCGTAGAGCGTGAGGACCACCCCCTCGATGGCCAGGGTCGGGTTCCAGGCAGCGCGCACCCGTTCGACGGTGCGCAGCAGTTCGCCGACGCCCTCCAGGGCGAAGTACTCGCACTGGATGGGAATGAGCACGGCGTCGGCGGCGGCCAGGGCGTTGGCCGTCAGGATGCCGAGGGAAGGCGGGCAGTCGACCAGCACCCAGCGGTGTGGCGTGGGCACCGCGGCCAGCGCCCGGCCGAGACGCCCCGCCCGTTCGGGGTCGCTGGCCAGTTCGATCTCGGCCCCCACCAGGTGGGGACTGGCCGGCAGCAGATCCAGGTTGGGGAAACGGGTCCGCTGCACGCCGGCGGCAAGGGGCGCAAGTCCCTCGAGCACCTCGTAGGAACTTGCCCCGTCGCAGCGGCAGCCGAGACCCGAGGTGCAGTTGGCCTGGGGATCGAGATCGGCGAGGAGCACCCGCTCGTCCAGCGCCGCGAGGGCAGCCCCCAGGTTGATCACCGTGGTGGTCTTGCCGACGCCGCCTTTCTGGTTGGCCACTGCGACGATGCGCCGCTCACTCACCTCACCACCTACCGTTTCACGTGAAACATCGCCGCCAGACCACCAGCACCCCCTCCCCCGACGGCGTCTCGACGGAGGTTAGCACACGCCCCCGCGGCCACCTCGCTGCTCGCCGCGCCTCCCGCCGCCCCGTCCACCACAGCACCACCCCCTCCCGCCCCACCAGCCGGGCGAGTTCCCCTTCCCACTCCCCGGCCGACACACCGCGCACGCTCACCACCTGGTACGGCCCGCCCCCGTGCGCCACCGCCCGCTCGCGCCGCACCGTCGCCACCAGCCCCAGCTCCCGAACCACCTCGGCGAGGAACGCCCAGCGCCGCTCCCGCGGCTCCAGCAGCACCCCCGTAAGCCCCGCCCTCGCCACCAGCAGCGGTACCGCGGGAACGCCGTTACCACTACCAATGTCGAGCAGCGCACCGCTGGTCGGCAGGAACCGCACCCCGGCCAGCGCCGCCACCACGTCCCCGATCACTCCTGGCACATCCCGCCGCCCGCACAGATCCACGCTCCGCGACCAGCGACCAAGGGTCGCCAGGAACCGTCCCAGCGCCTCGCCCACGCCCCCCTCGACCCCCGCCGCCGCGAGTTCGGCCGTCCAGCTTGCCGCCGACAGCGCCGCGAGATCCGCCATCCTCAGGCGCCATCGCGCTGGAGGCGGTTGGTCAGCACCTGCTGCACGATGGTCAGCACGTTGTTCACCAGCCAGTACAGCACCAGACCCGCGGGAAAGTTCATGAACATGAGCCCGAAGACGAACGGGAGGAGCATGAACATTCGCCGCTGCGCCGGATCACCCCCCTGCGGCGCCATCTTTTGCTGTACGACCATGCTCGCCGTCATCAAGATCGGCGTGATGTAGGTCGGATCCTTGGCCGAAAGGTCACGAATCCACAGCACGAACGGTGCGTGCCGCAGCTCGATGGCATAGGCGAAGAGGGTGTACAGCGCCCAGAGGATCGGCAGCTGCACCAGGGTCGGCAGGCATCCCCCCATGGGGTTCACACCTTCCTGCTTGTACAGCTGCATGATCTCCTGATTCATCCGCTGGCGAACCTGCGGATCCCGCTGCGCACGCTCCTTGTAGCGCTCCTGAATCGCCTTCATCTTCGGCTGGAGCCGCTGCATCCGCCGCATCGCCACCGTCGATTTGTGGGTGAGGGGAAAGAGCAGCAGCCGGATCCCTGCCGTCAGCACCACGATGGCCACGCCCCAGTTTCCCGACCAGCCGTAGATCCACCGCATCACCGCCAAAAACGCCACGGAAAAGAACCCGAAGATTCCGAAGGAGATGGTCTGTTCGAGCCCGCGCCCGTACCCCTTGAGGACGCTGTGCTCCTTCGCCCCTGCAAACAGCACGCCCTCGACCCCCTCGCCACCACCCTCCACCACCACGCCCCTGCCCGGTCGAACCACCGCTGTCACCCCCGGCCGCTCCGGCAACACGCACACGAGAAAGTACTGGTCCTCCACCCCGGCAAAACCCACGCCCGCCCCGAACCGCTCCGCCTCCTTAAGCTTGGCCGTGTCGACCCGCTTCACCTTCCCCACCACACCCACCACCGCCCCGCTCCGCGCGAACCCGCCCTTGGCCTCCTTCCCACCTCCTTGCAGCCCACTCGCGACGATCAGGCCCTCTGCGACGGCTCGTCCACCTCCCCGCACGCGCACCTTGAACGCGTACCTCCCACCCCCTCCGACGACGCTTTTCTCGACCCAGTTACCCTCGCCGTCGCTCCAGCGAAGCGTCACCCCGTTCTGCTGCCGCTCCACTGCGTGAAGGCCGTGATTCCACGGGCCCTCCGCGGCCAGCGTCAACGGCCGCACGTCGGCGTCGCCCACCAGCTCCAGGGGTTGGCCCCTCGCGTCCAGGTGCCCGGTCAACACGAGCGAGCGAATGACCCCACCCCGCGATGTCACCACCGCCCGCACCCCGTCCCCCTCCAGGGCGATCTCCTCTTCTACCTCGCCGACGACGGGCGGTGCCACCACGCTCGCCTCCGCCACGGTCGTCCTCGCCAAAGGCGTCGCCGCCACCGCCCGCTCCTCCGGCCCCTCGCCGCCCGCTGGCGGCTCGGGTGCGAAGAGCGAGTACCACACCACCAGCACCACCGCCGACAGGAGCGCTGCCAACAGTGCCCGTTTCTCCATCAC